>Ga0209192_10000130_pt1 | contig 88350 bp, 87 predicted proteins | sample ArcticOcean_MG_C_11_FD_187433 | JGI IMG/M metagenome (GOLD analysis project Ga0209192, IMG submission 187433) | Marine microbial communities from western Arctic Ocean - ArcticOcean_MG_CB2_154 (SPAdes) (version 2) | ecosystem: Environmental > Aquatic > Marine > Oceanic | place: Arctic Ocean... | reverse complement strand
CAGTCTAACTGTGATGTATGCAGTCTAACTGTGATGTATGCAGTAACAGTTGCCAGTAATGTTACTAATAGTGTAGTCAAAGAGGGGCAGTAAACAGTCTTGGGATTTGGGAAAGCCCCAACACGTACACACGAACCCGCAGTCCACGCAGATGTGCGACGCCCTTTCCTTCTGCGCGGCGCTTAGTTTCTTTCCGAATCGGGGCGGTGAGGGTCGTTTCGGAAGTCGCTTGACATCCACGGTGGCTAGGATCTTCGGGTCCCGGACGACGATGAAGTCCACCTGGTTTGGGCAGGCCTGGATCGCTGAGCGCACGAACCCGAGCTGATCAGCAGGCCACAGTTCGTCCCCGAAAAAAGACGAGCAGTACACGATGTAATCGCCGCTCTTGAGACCCGCCTTCGCGGCGTTGCCTTTCGCGGAGGCTACCTCAACGCCCCCGGAAACCCCTTTGTTGGATGCCTTCAACGTCACACCGAGAGGCTTCTCCACGGAGATCAGGGTCTCGCCGGCACCGGCTCTTGTTACGGTGGAAACGCGAGCCCTCGACGCGGTCATTGGGACGGCGCGTTTGGAAAGGCGCGCGCCCGTGAAGGCGGAGCCGCGCGAGGCGGCGGCGGCGGGGCTCATAACAGAAGCGAGGGCGGCCATGGCGTATCGACGGTGGAGGTCGGGCGCGCGTGAGGTTGTGGGGGGGGGTGTGGGGTGGCGCGGTGCAAGACGCGTTCTCATCATCATCAATTTGGATAGCGCGCTTTTGCCACGTAGGACCTGCTTCGCTGTCAGCCACTGCCTGCGACTGACGCGTTGCGCCGAGTATTTCCCATTACCACATTTCGCGGACTGATTGCGCATACAAGACGATGACAATAACTTTTTCTTTTGCAGGCGACAGGCGTCCTCCGGTGTCGGCGTATTTTCCATTCCGCCTCCGCGCTGTTCACGCATGCGTTGGCTCGGGCTCGGGCGCAAAGCCGGATTCGCGCCGTACCTCGCGATCGGGGTGGGGGTTTTGTCCGGGAACTTCCTCTTCGCGGACGCGTTGCGGGAGCACTTCGCGAAGCAAAGCGGGACGAAGAAGTAGAGTGCTTTGAGGGAACGCATTCATCGGAACTGCTCGGAAAAGGCGGCACCTGCACCGAAGGGTCTCGACACCGTCATCGATCGATGGCATCGACAGGTGACTCGCCGGCGTCGAAACAAGAACGGACCGGTGGTACCTCTCCCGATAACATGACGGCAACACCTCCATCAACAACCTCCGAAGTCAGAGCCCTGGAGTTTTACTGCGGCGTGGGTGGGCTGCACTACTCGTTACTCCGGGCGCGATCGAGACACACCCAAGAATCCACAAAAGTCGTGGGCGCGTTCGATATCAACCCGAACGCGAACGATACGTACGAACACAACTTCGGCGTGCGCCCTTGCGCGAACTCCCTGTACGCGGTGCCCCCCGCTAAATTCGACAAACTCAACGCCAACCTGTGGCTCATGTCCCCGCCGTGCCAGCCGTTCACGCGGCAGGGGCACCAGAAAGACGTCAACGACGGGCGGTCGCAGAGTTTTTTAAGGCTCATCGATATCCTCCCCGAGTTGAAAAACAAACCGGACCACCTGCTCGTGGAGAACGTGGTCGGGTTCGAGGTTTCGGAGGTACGAAAGGCGTTACTCAAGGCGTTACGCACGAACGGGTACACTTGTAGGGAGTTTGTTTTGTCGCCAAGGATGTTCGGCGTGCCTTATTCGCGGCCGAGGTACTTTTGCGTCGCGAAACGAGTCGGGCTGCGGTGGAAGAAAATCGGTGACGAGGATGGAGGACAACGCGGAGTTACTGACTCAAAAGTCTCCGGAGATGAAGTGGATGACCGTGACTTGAAACAACACTGCTTGAAAGAAAGCGAGATGAAAGAAAGTCACCGCGAAGCCGGCTGCGACGACGATATCCATTCAATAATCCACCGCGTGCCCCCTCCCTCGTGTTTATCGGATCCCACGCACTGGGTTCCGGCGGGATTCCTTCGCGATCTCGAGTCCACCGACCCGACGGTGCGGGGCTTTCCCAATCACCACACACCGCCTTCCTGATTGCTCATACCCCGACTGAGACTTTTCTTTTACAAAAACAGGAAGCCACGGTTGCGCGACAGAAAAGGGAAGCCGGGCAAAGCGCGGAGACGGCGGCGAAGGTTTCAAAAGCCAAGGCGAGGGAAAACGAAAACGACACGAAAAACAAGAAAACGTACGGCGTCGCGACGCTGGCTGGATTTCTCGAGTCGAGCCCGAAAAGGAAGTCAGCGAGCAAACAGTGCGACGCGGGGTTTGGGAAACGTCCTGAAGCGGGGTTTGGGAAAGAGTGCGACACGGAGCCTGATTTGTACTCAGCCTACGCCGTGCCCCTCCCCGAGCTGAAGAAAGCGAAAAAGTCGATACACGCCGTTACGCAAACCGACCGCAAGTGCAACTGCTTTACGAAGTCGTACGGCAAGTTCGTGAAAGGCACGGGGTCGTTTCTGGTGGAGGGAAGGTTCGACTTTCACGACTGGGATTTGGGGGATTGGGATGCGACGGATTTATCAACCGGGGAGGACACGACCGGGGCTAAACCTGGGGATGCGACGGATTTATGTACTGGAGTTAAACCTGGGGATACGCCGGATTTATCTACCGGGGACACGACCGGGGCTATCCCCGTCCCCAGCCCCGACCCGCCTCGCGCGCGGTACTTCACGCCGCGGGAAGTCGCGAACATCCACTCTTTTCCGCCAAACTTTTCGTTCCCAAAGAACATAACCCAAACCCAACAGTTCGCGCTGCTCGGGAACTCCCTTTCCGTAGCGTGCGTCGCGCCGTTGCTGGAGTTTCTGCTGGACGACGTGTAAATGAATCGGTGGATACGAAGCGAAGCGTCCAAGGTGGTCGTGTGTAGATTTCTTTTTAAAACGTAAAGAACACGCGCCGTCTCGTTCGTCTCGCTCGGGATTCGGGAGGGAATCGAATCAGTATTCGTACTCACCGTCGGAGTCGTACTCGGAGTCGTACCCATCTTCGTACTATTCCTGGATCCTTCTTATCTTTTCCCGAAGTCTTTCTTGCTCTTCTTTCTGTTCCTTTAACTCCGCGGCAGACCAGGAACAGTCGGGATCTGCGGTTCTCTTGTCGTCCTCCGTTAGCCTCCAGTGCGTGCGCTGCCCACTCCAGCAGCTCTGCATAGTGAAGTCTATGCGTTGGAATCCGTTGAGGGGACGGAGGCCCTTAGGCGCGCCGAATTTCTCGCACCGCTCGTCGCAGAACCGAATCGCAGTGATCGTCTCTTCGGGCAGCGGCTCCTCGCGACACTCGTGAAAGGCCTGGACAGCTTCCGCGCTGATAACGACGTGCGTGACAGTCGACTTGCCCTTCCTTTTGTCGCCGCGCGCGTTCTTTTCCGTGTCAGTCAATACGACGTTCTTGGCGTCGCATCCGGGGTATCGGCTGGCATGCGCGCGAAACGCCTTGAAGGCGGCTTCGGGCATGTGCCAGTCGATTAACAGCTCGAACTTGGTCTGGTCGATGTGACTTTGGAGGGGGGTAAAGTACGTTTTCTCTGGAGTTTTTGCGAGCCACTCCGACGACAGGTAAAGGCGTTACTCGCCGTCGCTTTTGGTGTTGGCGAGGTACTCCTTCTTCTTCTTCTCGTTGAGCAAGTCCGGGATCCTGGGTGCGTCGTGACTTTGGGCGAGATGGTGCGCAAATCTGGATATGACGTCGTCGAGCGCCTTCGCCGCGCTTTTGGAGAGACTCGCTCGGTCCAGCGCGGGGAAGACAGGCAGAGGGAGGACAAAGACGTCGCTGAGTTTTTGCGCCCCTCCGTACTTTCTCATATCGCCGGAGCACCAGAAACCATCCTTCATCCATTCTCGCAATTCCACATCCTCGGTGGGAGGCTTCCACTGGGGCACCGGGGGCGCGACGGGGTCGACGTCCTCGTTCTTGCGCTTCGCCATGGCGGCGTGACGCGTGGCGGGAAGTGCGCGTCGTTCAAAAAGCAACGACAGAGGTGAGGAACGCGTTATTTGAAATTTCTTCTTTTCGTCAGAGATTTCAGAACTATTTCTCTCCTCTCCTTACCTTCCCAAAAAATAGAATACCCACCCCTACCCTTTCCTCGCCATCGCTTTCAGTTTCGCGAACGAGTACACGCCGAACCCGCCTAGGGCGACACACGCGCCGGCCGCCATTTCCCACGACCAGTCTTTCGTTTCCCCGAACAACACGCGGCTGATTGTGACAAAATAAATGTCAGCATTGTATGGGCAATCAGTCGGCGGAATGTGGAAATGGGAAATACTTACCTGAACAACACCAACATCGCGACCTTCGCGTTCCCGAGCACCGTCGTGGTCGTCGCGCTGGTCATCGCGATTACCTTGTTGTGCACCCAGTTGTACACCACCGCGTTGCAACACCCTAGCAACACCAGTTTCAGTAAACCAGTACCTGACACGAAACCGGGTGTGGCTAACGAGGCTTCCGAAAAAAGGTCGTCCTCCGCGCCATCCATCGATAATCGTTTCGTCATCCTATCGAACTCCAACACAAACGCAATCGGCGCGAGTAACCCGAGCACCACCGGCGAGGTGTAAAAGGTTAAGCTCACCGCATCCAACTTTTCGCCGCCCATTATCTTCCCACTAAATGTCATCATCAGCGCGTTGCTAACCGTGGCTATTACGCAGAAAACCAGCCCCACCAATTGGTTCGGCTTTTCGTCGACGTTGGACGCGCTGCCCAGCACCGTACCCATCACGCCGAGCGCCACTAGGGTCAGCCCGACCGCTTCTGTTTTCGTTGGGATTTTCTTCTCCACCACCACCGCGCAGGCTGCGCAGACTACTGGAATGCTCGCCCTGATGACCTGGTTGTACGACAATGACAGGTGTAGCAAACTGGCGTTGTTCAGCGAAATGTTTATCGCCATGAACGTCCCTATCGCGAGTAACCCTTTCCACAGCCGTGTAATAACGTCCCGGTGCGACTCTTTTCCCACGTTGGACCGTAACAGCACGATAGGCGCGAGCGCGCATATCTGGAACAGCAGGTGCATGCACGTCAGCGAAACCGGGAACTTGAACCCGGCCATGCCCAGGGTGTATCTGTTCAGAAGATTCAGGGAGCTGTTCAAACCAAGGTACAATCCGACGGTCAGGATCACTCGCGCGGCGCCTGGGGGTTTGGGGGCGTACGCTCCAGAGGGGCCGAGGTCACCGGCAACGCCCATGACTGCGACTGCAGGTGCAGAGGTCCTGACACGGCGATCTGTGTCGAAAATCGAACCCTCGCGTGCCGTCGCGAGTGCATTTGCCGCCTCGGCGCGCGCCTCCAAAAGTCGATTGGCAAGTGCTCACTTTTCCTTGGCCGAGCGAACTTGATTCAACAAAACCGTACCAGTGGTATTTCGATTTCCTCGGGCAACCCTCCCCGGGCACTTCCTCCGCGCCTGTGTGTTGCCCTCAATTCACCCGCGCAGGTGCCACGGCCATGTCGCCGATGGTCGCGGTGCCGGGCGCGCGCGCCGTCGTCGCGGGTCACTGCGTATGGGCAAAAAGTCATGGGCGAGTCGGTACCATCGCGGTTTCGAAACCGCGCGGTGACATGTCAAATCGAAGTGCGAAATCGAAATCGACGGTGGGCTTTCACTCTGGTGGAGTGCTCCAAACCCCCTCCGCCAGAACACGCGTGGCTGGACACCGGCGAACGAGTGTGTTGACTTGTGTGTGCCGGGCTTTTCTTGGTGGCGGTTCGGGTGTGGCTGGCGAGGATGGGGACACGGCGGCTGTACCCCAGCGCCCGAAATCGAAACTCGCCGACCTCGATGATGCTGACATCGTGGAAATATCGCCTAAAACCGAAATCGAATCAACATCGACATCCTCCCCGAAACGTCTCGGCAAGACATTCTCCGCCAGCGTCTTGGGCGCGTCGTTGTTGCTCGCGGTCGCGTCGCTGTTACCGGTCGGAACCCCACACGCGCCGTCGCACGCGAACGCGGGTACCTCACTTGTTGGCGAAATCTCATCGAATGAAACCGGAGTTTCGAAAAAGGAAAAGGCGGACCCCGTCAAAAAAAACCAAAACTCGCTAAACTCGCACTTCACGCTGTACAAGGAATACACGCCGACCGAGATCTTCACGTACAAAGTCCAGAAAGTCTTCGCGTTACCGCTAATAGGCAAGGTGCTTTGTTTGTTCATCTTAACCGTCCCGATCGTGTTCGTGGGGGCGGTGGCGTATAAAGTAGTCGACGCGCTCGGGGGCGGCGGCGCTTCTGACTCGGATGGAGACGAAGGTACGGCCTTGGGCCTTTCCCAAATCCGGGGACACACTGTTTACTACCCCACTTTGAATGCACTACGGCCGTAACATTTACCAGTACTGGCAACTGCTACACACGGCACACGTGCACTGTTTGCGGAATACAGTACACCCATAGACTCGCGACTGACGCTTTTCGTTCCCAATCGCAGCTGACGGGGACGACGACGGTTCCTTTAAAGACAACCTAAAGAACGCGTACTTCAACCTGTTCGACATCCCGGGCGCTGACGCGACCACGGACAAGAGCCTTTGGAGTGGAATCGTGACGCAAACAATCGTCTTCACCGGATTCTTCGTGTTCGCCGTGATCATAGGCATTATTTCCGACGAAATCGCGACCAAAGTGCGTGTTGCGCGTTTCCCAAATCCAGGCACACTGTTTGCCGATTGTCCAGAGTACAATGTTTGTCCATACATCGCCCAATTCAAGACTGACCCTTTCTTTTACTATCGTAAGGTGGAGGAGGTGAAAACGGGAAACAACAAGGTCATCGAAACCGACCACACCGTGGTGGTGAATTGGAACTCGCAGTTAGTGCCTCTTTTGAAACAAATGGCAGTCGCGAAGAGCGAGCGCGCCGGGACTTTCGACAAACCCGTGGTTCTTTTAGCGGACATCGACAAGGAAACCATGGACGACTTGGTAGCGAACGCCCTCGAGGATTCGCCGCCCCTAGAGGTGGTGACCCGAAGAGGTACGGCCTTGGGGCTTTCACCAAATCCCGCCTCCCTGTTTTGCCGGTTGTCCGCCCGTAATTACTCATACTCATGGCCCGAAAGACTGACACTTTTGTTTTACAATCACAGGAAACCCGTTTGACGCGGACGACTTGGCGAAAGTAAACGCGTACCGCGCGCGGCGAGTCATTATTCTTCACCCGCACGAAAAAGACGTCGGGATGCTGGGGTATGGCGGGGACGGGAGTTTAAACGGAGCGCTTCTTCCCGGTGACTCGCTGCAGAAGCAACAGCGTGAGGAAGCGCTGAAAGCCACCGTGGTGCTGAACCTCCTCGCGGATCGCGGGCGGGAAAGTTTCCCCGACGTCATCGTGCAGATGCCGTACCGGTTACCTGAAAAGCAGGACCTGGTGGGACACGCGCTGCGGCTCACGACCGGCAACATGCACGTTTCGGATAGGCCGTCGGACGAACTGCTACACGGAGAAACGTTCCGGGTGATGGACGCGCAACGGCCGTACGTGCAGGTGCACGGGAGCGAAAACACGGGCAAAATTTCAGCCTTCGCCGCGTTTCAGCCCGGAACTTCTCGTATTTTCGAAGAGCTGTTCAAGCAATCGGAAGACACCCCCGAGTTTTACCTATCCCACGCGCCTCAGTTCGTGGGGAAAACGTTCGGTGAAGGTAAGTATTTCCCAATCACCACATTCCCCCGACTGATTGCCCATACGAGACTGACATTTATTTTTACAATCTCAGCGTGGCGGATGTTGCCCAACGCTACGTTGTGCGGTTTGAGTCACGTTGATGGCAGTGTTTCGCTTGCGCCGAGGGACGACATCGTCATCAAACCCACCGACGAAGTCGTGATGCTGAGCGAAACGAGCACCGTGTCGGTGGCGAACGCGAACGACGTGGCCGGCGTGCCAAATCGCGGGTCGCAGAAACACTACATGCGTTTAATGCCGGATTCGCAAAAAGGCCCGGTGAAACTTCTGTTCGCGGGGTGGAACCCGGAAACGAAGACGGTGCGTATTGGGCCTTTCACCAAATCCCGCCGACTGGTTGCGCATACAAGACTGACACTTTATTCGTACAATTGCAGGCGGCGGCGTTGGCGCTTACCATGGCACCGCACGGAAGCGAAATCACGGTCCTTTCCACCGACGGAAACTCGCAAAGTGCGGGTTCGGCGTCGACGCTGCGGTCCTCAAAAAACTGTAAGCTGAGGGTGGTGAAAGGTACCCCCACCGCGTACGCGGATTTGGAAAAAGCGCGCGTGTTTGAAATGGACGCCGTGATTGTTATGCCCGACTTTTCGCAAGCCAAGAGCAAAAGCGAAGAGGACGCCGGGGTTTTGGCGACGTACGTATTAGGGATTTCCCAAATCCTGACCCAGCGTTTACCGCCCCTGCGTGACTGTTTACTGTTTACTACATACATCACAAGTGCACTGTTTTATCTCTCAGCTGGTGACTGTTTGTCCAAACATCGCCCGATACAGTAAACCCACACTCGCCGACTATGGACTGACCTTTTTCTTTCCCAACCGCAGCATTCTGCAAACGCGCGCCGTGTGTTTCGACCACGCCGAGTTGAAAAAGCTCGCGAAACCGAAACAGCCGCACGTCGTCGCGACCTTAAACACGGAAAGCGCGAGGTCCATCGTGGAGCTGATGGGACGAGTGGGTGAGACGGAGGTTTCCCCCGACGTTATCATGAGCGACGAAATCGTGGGGGGGGCGCTTCTGCAGGTACGTGTTGCATTTCCCAAATCCGCCACACACTGTTTTATCTCTAACGCTGGTGACTGTTCAGACCGAAGCTGGTGACAGTTGACCAGGCCATCGTCCAATACACATACCGATTACCCTGACTGCTGTCCATACATCGTCCAATACACGTCCAATACACGCCCAACAAATGGATTGACCCTTTTCTTTTCCACAGGTCGCGGCGAACCCCAAACTCGCCGGGCTGTTCGACGCACTCCTCGCCACGGAAGGTAAGTATTTCCCCATTACCACATTCCGCCGACTGATTGCCCATACGAGACTGACACTTTCTTGTTAATCTCCAGGACACGAGATGTACCTGCGAGACTCTCAGGCGTTTGGCGGGGGCGATTCGCGAGTTCCACTCGACGACGGCACTGAGCCTCCTGGGGTTACTTGGGGAACCATTTGCGAGCGCGCGCGGGAGCGGGACGAACTGGCGCTCGGCGTGATGCGCGAAAACGGCGAGTTTACGATTTCGCCGAGCAAAAACGAACGCTTCGTGTTTCGTTTGGGCGACCGCGTGGTGGTGCTGGCGGATGAACTTTAACATCCCAGTGGCGGGGAGGAGTCGTTTGGACAGGGGTGGTACGAGTAGTGGTACGAGACGAGTAACGCGTGGGTTCGTACCCGACGCGGTTTTTATGAGGTTTATTTTATTGAATCAAACGTCAACGTAAGTGAACGTTCGGTTCGTCTCCCGGGAACGCTTTTCGTACGTAATAGTTCCCGTGACCGGACCAGATTTATGAATAACAACTTGAGACCTTTCACGGACAAAAGCGCAGGTAGTGTCGGGGCGGTAAAAGCGCCCCCGCGTCGTTCATTCGCGGATGACTCGGTGTCCGTACACATGTACGGACACTTGCGTCGAAACCTTTCGTATGGGCAATTAGTCTGATGCACCAATCGAAGTAAGTCACGCGTCGCGCGCTTACGAGAGCTGCCCGCAGTCCGCGATGACGACCTGCTTGGTGCACTTGCCCGATGACGAACCCACCTTTTCGATGTTGGTCACGACGTCCAGGCCTTTGGTCACGTTGCCGAACACGCAGTGCTTGCCGTCGAGCCACGCGGTTTGGACCGTGCACAGGAAGAACTGCGAGCCATTGGTGTTGGGCCCGGCGTTGGCCATGGAGAGCACACCAGGGCCGGTGTGCTTCAACACGAAGTTCTCATCCGCGAACTTAGCGCCGTAGATGGATTTGCCGCCCGTGCCGTTGTGGTTGGTGAAATCACCGCCCTGGCACATGAACTGGGGAATCACCCTGTGGAAGGACGAACCCTTGAACCCGAATCCCTTCTCGCCCGTGCACAGGGCGCGGAAGTTTTCTGGGGTGGTGGGGAGGAGGGGGGTTGTCAGTATTAATGAACGACTACTAGTCACTAGAAACAGGGTCGAGGTTCGAGTTTGTGGTGGTGAGCGTGGCAGCGGAAGCACCCACGGAAGGGGAAGGTTTCGATGGCGCGTGTCGAAAAACAGCCGCGATCGGCGAGTCGGTCGTCTCGATTGGCGGGCGAAATCGCGACGCGACCTGACCGATGTCTGGTAAAACGTCGTGCTGTGTCACGCGAACGCGAGTCACAGGTCGATTCACTCGCGGTACCGAGGGAACCGTCGTGTTGATCTCGGGGATACACGTGCCGATCGTGGTTCGGGGACACCGAACGACGTCCCGATCGTCCCGGGGGAAAGAAACTGTCGGCGATCTGTCGTTTTCTGAGATCACTCTTCGATCACGAAGGGAACGGGAGTCACGCGAAACGTACCCGCGGTCTTGGGGGTGACGTCCGCCCTGAGGGTCATCTCGATCCTCCCGGCGGGCTCGCCGCCGATGGTCATGTCGAAGAAGCAAATGGGGTTGGCCATTTTGTGTTTGGGTGGGGGTTGGTGGGTGCGGCGGAAAGTGACGAATGCAGCGACCGAGTTGCAGACCCTGAAAATACAAAATCGTCCTCAGTTTTCTGCGGGCGCAAGATCTGGTGATGACCCGACGGTTGGTTCCTTCGGTGTTGACCGCACTCTTTACGCGCGCCTTCCTTGTCGCGTTCGCACCGAACTCAATCTCGGCGCTGTTTGGTAAGCGCCCGGTGGTCGCGTATCGCGTCGCGGAACGGTCGTGCGGCGCATTTGGTGACGGCCGAGGGCTCGCATCCCAGGGAGACGTTCGTGCTCCGTTCTTTTCGTTTCCACAAACGAGATGGCGCCCGCCGCCAACGAGCTGTGCAAGCTCCTGGACGCCGACGAAACCTTGCCCGGGGTCGCATTCGGGGGGTCGGACATGGATCACGAGCGGTACGAAAGGGCGGAGTCAGCAAGGGCGCAGGCTGAGTCGGACGCGGCGGAGGGCAAACGACGGTTGGAAGTGGCGCGGACGCAGTTCGCGGAGTACGCGACTTCGAAGGCGGACGAATCGCGGGCGTTGCGGGATGCTATTTCAAGACTAGCTTCTGTGCACGCCGGGTCCGATGTAGTAACCGATGCGCTCGCGCAACTAGATTTACTCGCGAAGCAAGCGGAAACGGAAGCCAGGGCGATGGCGGCTAACGCGGAGGCGGAGGCGTTGACCAAGACGGAGGCGCGTTTGTTGAACGGCGATGACTCGACGACGGCGGTAAACGGCGACGGAGACGCGAACGACGCGAACGACGTGGACATGGCCGATCCTTCAATCGGCCCTGTTGAAGCAGACACAGCCCCTACTTCTTTGAATATGTCTGCTGATTCCTTCACCGACCGCGCGAAGTACATCCCGCTGCGGCTCGATATGGAGGAGCGCAAGTTGTTGCGCCTATTGGAAGCCTGTCTGCACGTCAGCGAATACACCGATCGCGTGGACGTGATAACTTTCCGCGGTAAGACGCAAAGGATCACGCAGCAGTTAAAAGAAATATGCGCCATCATGTGCGGCCTGGTCGTTGCGACGGATTACAGGAAAGGCCAGGCGCTGATCCGGGACAAGGAATTTGAGGAAAACGCCGAGTTCTTTCAAGCCGTTTTCGAGATTGGCCGACGGCACAAAATCATGAACCCGGAAAAGATGCGCAGCGAGTACGGGAAGATGGTCTACCTGCTCCAAGATTCGCAGACTGATGAAGTTACCGAACTTTTGGGGTTCAAGCTGGTGAAGCCTTTAAGAACAGCGTATACGCTGTTAGCGGAAAAAGGTGGACTGGACATGTTACGCGATCCATTGATGGAAACCGCGACCGCCGAGATTGCGCACGCGCACAAACAAAGATTCCTGGTCCAGAAAGAAATCCGCGCAAAGGAAAAAGCGCGCGAGTTTCTTGCCCGGCGCTATGCCACGGACGAGTTACCGAGTGAGGACATTTTACGGGTTTTGTACTCGATTTCGGACAACAACGCGTATTTGCGGTTCAACCGGGACCCGGTTTCGAAGATGCTGGCGTATTTAACCGAGTTTTTCGACGCGAAAACCCCGGAGTCGCGGGAGTTTTCGCTCGGCATCTCCGTGGGAAGTGACGGCGCGCGCTTGTCGCACACGCACGAAAGGCAATTCCTGTACGTATCGCAGAGCTTGACGCTTTGGCGGGAAGTGTCAAATGACATGTTCAAGCTGTGGACGCTGGCGGAGGGCGATTTGCTACGGCACGACAACAGGTATTCGCTTACGAACACGGGGCAGGGGCTTAACCGGGTGCAGTCCGCGCCCAACGTGGGTAAAGCCATGCACGCGGTGCTGCACAAGTGCCAGAAAAGTTTAGGCGGGTGGGTGGGGAGCAGCGTGGTACATCTCGGTGACCACAACGTCCCGAACGCGCTTATGTTTATTGACAAGTACACGCAGGTGCCGAGGATACTAGGCCCGACCGCGTTGGTGGTGGACTCGCTTGAGGAGCTTTGCAGAGACGCCGGGTTGAACACGTACGTTTGCAGCACGTTCGGGTCGGTCGAGAACTGTCGCAAAACAATCCTTGTCGATTTCTTCCGGCACGCCTTCGACGGAAGCGGCGCCGATAACTTTTTCGACGCCGGGTCGTGCATCGACGGCCGGCTCACGTCCGCGTGGAACTGGTGCTCCAAAATCGAAAAGAAACCGTACTACCCGGTGTTTAAGTTAGCGGGCTTCGCGGGGTTCGACGGGGGGGACTTCCGGAGCTAGGCGAGTGGTGAGGATGAGGTAGGATTGTCTTTTTAATTTGCTATTTTCTCGTTACTTCCGGAGCTAGGTGTTTGGGGAGTTGCCGTGTGTGTGTGTGATATGATTCACAGTCCTATCTCTTAGAAGAGTCTCTCCTGCACTCCAAGCATCTGTATTTCAGCTTGCCGTGAGGGCATGGGGTGCCCGTCACGCAGTTCTTTTTCAGCTTGCCGTGCGGACAGGGGTTGCACGCCGCGCAGCTGCGTTTCAGCTTGCCGTGAAGGCAGGAGTTGCACACCGCGCAGCCGTCTTTCCGCTTGCCGTGGGGGCAGGGGTTGCACTCCGCGCAGTCGTATTTCACCTAGCCGTGCGGGCAGGGGTTGCACTCCACGCAGCTGCGTTTCACCTTGCCGTGAGGGCAGGTGTTACACTCTGTGCAGTTGCTTTTCAGCTTGACGTGAGGGCAGGGGTTGCAGTCCGCGCACTTGCGTTTCAGCATGCCGTGAGGGAAGGGTGTGCACTCCGCGCAGTTGCTTTTCAGCTTGCCGTGAGGGCACCCGTTGCACACCGCGCAGTTGCTTTTCAGCCTGCCGTGGGGGCACGGGTTGCAGTCCGCGCACTTGCGTTTCACCTTGCCGTGGGGGCAAGGGTTGCACTCAACACAACTTCCCTTTTCCTTCCCGTGCGAGCATCGTCTCTCCCATCGCGTCTCGTGTACCACGGTATCACGGAGATCCCACGTGCGTCCGCGTGCGGCTATCGCATCGTCGCGACGGTTCGCAACGCTTGTCGGTGGTCTGGAAGCGTCCGGAAGGAGCACGACACGAGAGCGCTGGGGCACGAAGTGTGGTTCACTCGTGGGTCTCGAATCCACTCTTCGTTTGGCTCTGCTTTTATTGCTGTAGTTTTTTCTCGTTACTCCCGAAGCGTAGTCCACGTTAAAGGTCAGTGGGTGTGTCGCGTCCCGGAGTGGGTCGGGAGTGTTTGCCGGGTCGCGGAAACACCGTCCCGCGCGTGGCCGGTCCCGCGTTTCCCCCGGAGACGCCGTGTGGGTGCCCGGGTCGTGGCGGTGTGTGGGACGGCGGCGCGTCCCGGTGTTCCTATAAACACGACATGACGCGTTTTTCCATAGCCGCGTACGCCACGCAAATCCACCCACTACACTACGCCAAAACCTGGTACTTCGTGAGCTTCGCGGGGTACGCGTGCATGACCCCGTACTTGCCGCTGTTTTACGAAAAGTGGGGTTTAACGAGGACGGAAATAGGCGCGGTGAACGCCCTAAAACCGCTGGTGTCTTTCGTGGCGACCCCAGCGTGGGGATGGGTGGCGGATTACACCGGGAAACACAACGCCCTGTTCTTCTGGAAAACGGTGAGCCAAGGGTTGGGGTATTGTGCACTCGGTTTTTTCGTGCCGAAGCACTTCACAAACGTATTCGTGTACATTTTCTTCCTGGAAACAACCTGCGCGGCGACGATGACGTTGGCGGACGCGGCGACCGGAACGATGTGCAGACGCGCTTCTTCGAAGAATGAAAAACCGTGGGGCGGAAATACCTACGGAGAGATTCGCCTTTGGGGCGCGGTTTCCTGGGGGTTTCTTTTCGGGCCTGCGATGGGCGCGGCGCTTACGTATTTGCCGACAACGCTAGCGAACCACGCGCCGTTCGTGGTGTACCCGATATTCCTCGCGGCGTCCGCCGCGACCACGCTGGGGTTTGACTTTACGCCGTTTTCGGAGGAATTCGGGGATGGGGATATTGGGGATGCCGGGTTGGGTGGGGACGGAGGCGACGCCGGTGTTGATTCTCCTATCACGTCTTACGAATCCGACGACGAGGACTGCGCGCTGACCACGGCGACTGTGGCACCAGACCCGTCAGCACCAGGCACGGGGTCGAAAAGCAAGCCGGTGAAAAGCGCCGAGTCGGCGCGGGCGAACAGTACGAACAGTCGCGGCGTCGGTTCCAAAACCTGGGCGGTGGTTTCCACGCCCACCAACGCGGCGACGTTTTTCGCCTTCACCCTGATGTCCGCCTCCATGGCCGTCACGGACACGTACCTTTTCCTGTGGATGGAGGACAGCTCAATCGGCGCGTCCCGGCTGTGCATGGGCGTCGCGCTTGGTTTCACCTGCGTTTCCGAGGTGGTGCTGTTTAAAAACGAAGCGCGGATAAAAAAGCACGTCAGCACGGAAGCCTCGATCGTGCTGATTCTGTTTTGCTACGCCCTGAGGCAATGGTTCTACGCGTTGTTACCGTGGTTATCTACTTTGACACCAGCAGGGCCGTGGGTTGTGTTGCCAGCGCAGCTGCTGCACGGCATCACTTTCGGGTTGTTTTGGTCAGTGGGCACCGCGTTTGTGCAGAAAATAGCGCCATACGGACAGACGAGCTCGGTCATGGGTACGGCCTCAGGGCTTTCCCAAATCCAGGCACGCGGTTTACCGCCCGTCTTTGAGCGCACTACTCGTGACGTACGTAGCGTCGCCAGTACTAGTAACATTTACCAGTACTGGCGACTGTTACGAACACATCACACGTGCCCTGTTTACCGCCCCTGGACGAACGCACTACGTTACGTAACATTTACTGGCGCGCTGGCAACGGTTACGAGCCCACACTCGCCGACTCTCCGACTGACCCCGACACACTGTTTGCCGCTTGTCTAGAGTAATTACTCATACGCATTACGAAAGACTGACACTTTTGTTTTTCTTTTCCATTCGCAGGCGTGTTCGGCGGGCTCAACGCGTTTGGGTCGTTTTCGGGATCCGTGCTGGGCGGCGCCGTGTTTCACACGTTTGGGGGCGGCGGTTTGTTCGGGGGAATCGGGTGCTTGAACTTTGCGTTGGGTTGTGTGGCGTACCAAATGCTGATTAGTAACGGGAAGTCAGGAAGGGGGTTGAGACGGGTCGGGAGTTGGAGGGAGATGAAGGATGGATTCGCGCGGCGAAGCCATTCGCTGAAAAGTTTGTTGGGCCGAAGCGCTGGGAACGGTAGTAGTAGTAACAGAGGAGGGTGGCACGCGGTGGCGTCGGAGGATTGCGACCCCCGGGCGGTGGAGATGGGCGGTGTGGGGGATGGCGTTGGCGTGACTTAGTAGAACAGAGAGCAGAGGAGTAGACACCGGACCCAGTTGTTCTGTGAATGAAAGCGCGCAAAACGAATCGCATTTTTTGGCCGACAATTAAGAGTTTCTTACCCTTCATCATTTCCCCACAATCGCGACTAAATGCTATGTCACCCCCCAATCGACCCAAATCGGTCAACTCGCGTTTCAGAGTCTCCAACGGAAGCTCTGACCATTCTCGATTTACCACGGGCCGCGGGAGTCGGCGCGGGCATACCCCCCCGCGACCGGAGGGTCGGGGTTGTTGCCTGGGACGCGAGGCGGGATACGGCGGTATGCGGGCGTCGTCGGCGGCGCGCGCGGGGGTGGGGACGCGACGGTCGGGGAACGAGGCGCGGGAGAGCCTCGGAGATGGGGTGAGTCATGACATGCGGCGCTCGTCCGAGAGCGGTGCGTCGGCGCTGCGAGGCCAAAGGAGTTCGCGGAAAGTAGCCATGTCGCTGATGCGAGAGGGTGGGATTGGTAAAATGAAGGTATGTGTGATGACCTTGGGTCGGTTTGGTGGCCCAACGGAGACGTGGTTTCCCCAGCCACCGATCCACACGGCACCGAACACGTTCCTCACGGTGACGCGACCAGTGTTAAATTCGACAATCGTTCGACACGCGGGTCCCGACCCGCGAACCGTTTCGGGGACGAGGTTTGGCCGTTGCGAACCCGGATCCTGGGTCACGCACATCCCAGGAGGAGATACCGACCGTCCCCAACCGCCCTCACCGATCCCCGCGCGTCCCCATCCCGCGAATCCCCGAATCTGACCACAATCCATCATCAATCATCCCGAAAAAAAAAACCTCGCAGTCAATCTTGATTGAAAAGTCCCTGTACGTTTTACCCGTGCACAACCCGCTTCGGAATTTCGCGATTCGGGTGGTGTACCACAGACATTTCGACAAGGTCATCATGGGTTTGATCGGTTTGAATTGTGTTTTCCTCGCGATGGACTCGAAAGCGCCAGGGTTCGAAGACACGACTCGCGGAGAACTCATCGCGTTGGCCGAACCAATCTTCCTGGCGCTTTTCTGTTTAGAGATGAGCTTGAAGATTCTGGCGTGCGGTTTCTTTGGACACGAAAACGCGTATCTTTCGGATGGATGGAACAGGCTGGACTTCTTCGTGGTTATTCTTGGTGTCCTGGCGGCCCTCGATTTGGGGAACTTCAGCGCGATTCGCGTGGTGCGGGTGTTGAGACCGTTGCGCACGATACAGGGGTTCGCGGGAATGCGGCGTTTGATCGAGGTACGTCTTGTATTTCCCAAATCCAGGCACACTGCTTGATGCCTGCATGGAGTGCAGTTACGCAAGTCTTACCACTACAATAAGTGCACCAGAGTATAAGACTGTATTCCCACTATGCATAAATCGCCCAACACAGGACTCAGACTGACACTTTTCTTTTACAATCCCAGACCCTTTTGAAATCCATGCCCCTGCTGTTCGACGTCACCGTGCTGGTTTCTTTCCTGTTCTTCATTTTCGGGTTAGTCGGCGTGCAGCTGTTCGGAGGGGCGTTCACACACAGGTGCGCCACGGTGAGCAACGCGCCGAGCGACTGCGTGTTGTGCGGGGTGGCGGGCGCGATTGATTCGAGTACGGGGTGCGACGTCGGCGCGTGCACCAGTTGGAACACAGACAACGACACCTGGATTCCGGCATGGCATGCCACGACAGATGACGTAACGTGTGGGGGGCCGACTACTGGCAAATGGCCAGTGGTGGACACGTACACGCCGGCTGGGTACAAGTGTCCGTCTTTCGAGGAGGGTAGTTTTTGCGCCACCGGGTTCGCGAACCCAAACTACGGCATCACCAACTTCGACAACGTGTTAAACGCGTGGCTCACGATTTTCCAGTGCATCTCCCTTGAAGGGTGGACGGACGTGATGTACCTGGCGAAAGACGCGGTGTCGCCGTGGGCGTGGATTTACTTCGTCGTGATGATCATTCTTGGGAGTTTCTTCGCCGTAAACCTGGCGCTGGCGGTGCTGTTCGTGAGCTTCGTGGACGGCGGGCGGGCGGCGCGGGACGAGGAGGTCGAGACGGCGGACAGAACGTTTCTTGAAGGCGGTGGGCCTGATGAACCCAGTGGTACGGACGTCGCGCTGTTAAACGGCGAGGACCAGACCGAGGAGGAGTACCAGGCCCTGAAGCTGTTGGAGCTGGGGGCGCGGCTGGAGCAGGCGGGGACACACACGGATGGGGGGGAAATGGGGACGCCCAGGGTGGGGCGGGCCGCGGTTGTCGAGTCTGTTGCTGAAGCGGTTGTGGAGTCTGTTGCTTCCGCGACAGGTGGCAACAGTACCTCGCCAACTACGCCAAGTGTCACGAGCCCTTCCAACATGGGCAGTTTGCAGTTCCGGTCGGCGAAGGTAACGCCGGTGAAGACGCCTTTGCGTCAAGACGCCTCCCCCGCGGCCGCGGTTACCGGCGGCCGGAAGCCCTGGCTGGACGAGGGCTTTGGCGATATTCAAACCTGGGTCAAATCCAAAGGCGCGGAGGTTGAGGACATTTCCGTGGACCCGGTCAACGGGCAAATTCGGGTGGTCACGCCGAGCGCGCAAACCAAAGCGCAACGTTTCTGTCGCCGGCTCGCCACGTCAACACGCGCCGCGAACCTCACCATGTTCCTCATCGTCGCCAACACCGCTTTGATGGCGAGCGAGTTCCACGGCATGCCGGCTACTATGAAACTGGCGTACGAAACCTTAAACCTGGCCATAACGGTTTACTTCGGCGTGGAGATGGGTGTTAAGCTAGTTGGCCTGACTCCGAAAGGTAAGGAACTTTCCCACTCACCACGTTCCGCCTCCCTGCTCGGCCCGATTACCCTGACTGTTTACTCATACACATCACGACTGACTGACACTTTCGGATTTTGTCGTGTCAAGGGTACGTCGCGGATAAGTTCAACGTGTTCGACGGCGTGGTCGTGGTGGTGTCCTTCGCTGAGTTGTTAATCACGAGTGTCACGGGCGACGGCGGAGGGATGCTAAGCGCGTTGCGCACAGGCCGGCTGCTGCGAGTGTTCAAGCTCGCCCGGTCGTGGCCGCAGTTGCGGAACATCATCACCACCATTTTAAGCACGATTCCGTCAATGTCAAGCCTCGCGGGGATGTTGCTGTTGTTCATCTTCATCTTCGACCTGCTCGGCATGCAGGTACGGCCTTGGGCCTTTCCCAAATCCGCCACACCTACGTTTTACCTCTAACGCTAGTCACGGTTAAGACCGATGGCCGGTGACTGTTGTCCATACATCGTCCAATACACATACCGATTACCCTGACTGTTGTCCACACATCGTCCGATACATGTCCAACACGCGCCCAACAAATGGACTGACACTTTGTTTCCACAATCGCAGCTGTTCGGGTACAAATTCCTGTTCTGCGACAGCTACGACGTGGCCGGCGCATCACCTACGTGCCCGCCCGGTTACACCGAACAATGCCCGGTACGAAACGAGTGCTACACCACGTGTACCTCCGAAATGGCGAACCAGTGGGTCACGTTCAACGCGGAAACGGGCGCGGCGGGGAAGTGCGTTGGGTTTTCGAATGCGGACGATGCAGAAAATGTCACCTACCTCGCCCGGCTCGGCGCGGCGGACCGACCGCGACACCACTTTGACGATTTCTTCTGGAGCTTCATTACGATTTTCCAGGTCCTGACGGGCGAGGACTGGAACGCGGTGATGTTCGACGCCATGCGAACCGTGGGGCCGTGGGCATCGGTGTATTTCATCGCCATCGTGGTGATCGGGAACTACGTGGTGCTGAATCTTTTCCTGGCGATTCTGCTTGATAACTTTTCCAACCTCGCGCAAGCCGGCGCCGGCGACGAGACGGATGGCAAGCCTTCGGAAAAACACAGACGCTTGGTGAAGGAGAAACGCATTGAAAACGAGACGAAAGCGCGGGAGACGCGACGGGTACAACACGCGGCGAGGGAAAAAAAAGAGGGGTTGGAGAAAGCCGCCGCCGGGAGCGACGAGGCGGACGCGCGCCGCGCGGTTCGGAAACTTTTGTTTTCGAAAAATCGAAAGAAACTCGAGTGGTTCGTCACGCACCGTCGGTTCGACGCCTTCATCTTGGCCATGATCGTTGCTTCAAGCGTGGTGCTCGCAATAGACGCCCCCGCGGAGGTGGCGCAAAATTCCCAAATGAAGTACTGGCTCGACTTTTTCGACCTACTCTTCGTGTTGGTGTTCGCGTGCGAAGCATTACTAAAAATGTGCGCGCTCGGCAAGCGGTACTTCAAATTCGGGTGGAACCTGTTAGACTTTTGCATCGTGTCCGTCGGGGTCGCGGCGGCAGTTATACAGAGCCTCGCGTCCGCGGACGACGCCAACGCGGTGATGGCGGCGAAACTTCTCCGGGCGACGAGGGCGCTGAGGTACGGCCTTGCGCGTTTCCCAAATCCAGGCACCTACGTTTTACCTCTTACGCTGGTGACTGTTCGGACCGATTACGGTGACTGTTGTCCATACATCGTCCAATTCACGCCCAACACGGGACTGACACTTTTCGTTTTTACAATCAGGCCGCTGCGGATCGCGAACCGGTCGGCGGGGATGAAGGTAGTGATCAGCGCGTTGTTCGCCGCGGCGCCCGCGATTGCAAACGTGGGGCTGGTGTGCGCGTTGTTTTACCTTATTTTCGGTATCCTCGGTTTGAACCTGTTCATGGGGAAGATGTACCGGTGCGTTGATACGTTCGACGACCAGAACCCGCTGGACCCCACTGCGTTGGGTTTGGTCGACGGCGAAATAACCAAAGCGTGGTGTTTAAGCGGACCGCGATTGACCGCGTGCGTGGACGACCGCGTGGTGGCGGTGTTTTCGGGCGGCGACGGTTACGCGGACGGCGGGTACGGGTGGCAGTGTTTACGAACCGCCGCGGTCACGGCTGTTAGTACGGACGGGAGTTACTCCAGTTACGGAGGCGAGTGGGCTTGTGTTGCGAGCGATTTGACGAGACGTGTTTTGAACGGCACGGACACCTCCACGGCGCCCGGGTCTGTGTTTTCACAAGGCGCCGCGTCGCTCAGCGTTGCGGTCGCCGCGGCGTACACCGCCGCGGTCACAACCGGAACCCTCGTGTCAACCTGCGAGCCCTCACTACTACACCCGCAGTGGAAACTCCCAAGAAACTACGACTTCGACCACATCGGCACCTCCATGTTGGTGCTGTTCGAAACCGCCACGCTCGAGATGTGGCTGGAGGTTATGTATCACGGCGTGGACGCGGTCGGGGAGGATATTCACCCGCAGAGAGACGCCAATCCCGGGGCGTGTGTGTTTTTCGTCATCTTCATCATCGTGGGGAGCTTTTTCATCATGAACCTGTTCGTCGGCGTGACGATCGACAAGTTCAACGAGATGAAGGAAGAAAGCGCGGCGGAGTACGAAGCCGAGCTCAACGCGATTAAACGTGAAGGTACGGCCTTGCGCGTTTCCCAAATCAAAGAGGACTGTTTGCCCATACGCGTACCAGAAGGGCGCATTACCTCTGCCGATTGTCCGCCCGTAATTACGCATACACATTACGAAACACTGACACTTTCTTTTATTTCTCAGGCGGGTTCGGACGCGATAGGGATAAAAAACAAGGAGCCCTCGTGAACGACGGGAAGCGGTACGCGGAGAAGATGGCGGCGCCCGGTAAGTATTTCCCATTTACCACATTCCGCCTCCCTGATTGCCCATACACGACTGACACTTTCTTTTTCATCTCTCAGTTCTGGCGCGGACGAACTCGAAAAGACCAGAACGGAAATCTTCGTTGCGCCGATCTTCGTTGCGCCGGCAAGCCAGTCTCACCGGGCACAACCTGGCTCACAAAACCGCCCACGGAGGCCCCATGGGCGCGGTGGGCGCTGTTTTCGTCACGGAAGAGCAACGACGGTGGCAGCAAGTGGAGAAGATGCTGATGCAGTGCAAGCCTCGGCGCGCGCTTGACCCGCCGCCGCGAGGAAGCTGGCGCGTATCATTCTTCAGGTTCACCAACAACAACACCTTCGACGGCGTGATCGGGGTGTGCATCACGTTGAACGTGATGGTCATGTGCCTGACGTACGCCGGTGAATCAGACCAATGGGCGCTAGGTCTGTGGTACACGAACGCCGCGTTCGCCCTCGTTTTCCTTGTTGAGGCGTGTTTGAAACTAGTAGGCTTCGGCGTCCTGCAGTACTTCGGCGACCACTGGAACCGGTTCGACTTTTTAGTGGTGAGTTTTTCGGTCGCCGGGTTCGTGATGGACACGGTGACGAGCACGGACAGCGCGAACCTTTCGATTCTAAGGCTGTTCAGGGTCGTCCGGGTGTTACGCTTGGTGAAACGCGCGAAAGGGTTGCAGGTACGTGTGTAAGGCTTTCCCAAATTACTGTTTCCCAAATTTGATGCCCCGTTCGTGACGTCCACTCGTCATTAAAAGGAAGACTCAAGACGTTAACCCCTTTTCTTTCACAAAAACAGACGTTACTGCAAACCCTGCTCTTCTCCCTCCCCGCGCTGTTCAACGTGGGCAGCGTGTTGTTTCTGTTTTTTTTCATCTATTCCGTGATGGGCATGAACCTCTTCGGCGTAGTTCGGGACGGGGAGGTATTAGGAAGGCACGCTAACTTCAAGAACTTCCCGGAAGCGATGGCGGCGCTGTTCCGAAGCGCCACGGGCGAGCGCTGGAACGGGATCATGGTACGCGCGTGTCCCGGCTTTCCCAAATTAGACGACGACCTGTTTACCGTCCAAGGCCATGGGCACCGCGGAGTGACGTACGGACGATCGGGACTTACGGACGCGGTTGCGTCCGTACTCGTAATATTTACAACGTGACGTACGGACGCAGTTGCCAGTACTCGCGGCTGTGTGCCAAATACAGCACAAACGCGCTGTGGAGGCCCGATTACGCCCGACTGTTTACGTAATACACATCACGAAGTACACCCGTACTCGCGACTGACACTTTTCTTCCACAATCGCAGCACGACTGCATGGTTTCGACTTCTTGCGTTGAGATTTTAAACGCGGATGACGCGGGTACCTACGCCGCGGGCACGTGGGTGGACTACAAAGCGTTGCCTGATTTGAAAAACGCGGGGTTACGCGCGAGCGAACTGGACTTCGTGGACCGGTGTACCCCCAACATCGGCATAACCGTGTTTTACTTTGTGAGCTTCATTTTGTTGTGCGGGTTCGTGATGCTGAATTTAGTGATCGCCGTGATTCTGGATAACTTTGAGAGTTACAGGTACGTGTTGCGCGTTTCCCATATCATGACACACTGTTTGCCCATACTCGTGCCAGAAGGGACTATTACCTCTGCCCATACAAGACTCCCTAACTGTTTACTCATACACATTACGAGAGACTGACACTTTTATTTTTACAAAAACAGCAAAAACTTCGCGCTCCCCGTGTCGGACGAGGACTTTTACGAGTTCACGGAGGAGTGGTCACGGATCGACCGGCGGGCAACGTACTACATCAACGTCAAAGAGTTGCCGCTCCTTCTTAAACGAATCCGAGCCCCGTTGGGTTTGCGGACCATCCCGAAACAGTTACAGAAAGACGCTCTGCGACGAACCCTGTACACGTGCGACGTGGAGATTCGCGACGGGAACAGGGTACACTTCGTGGACGTGTTGAAACACCTCGCCGCGCGCGTGGACGGGGTTGAGGACCCGGACGCGCTGGGTCGTTCGAAAAGTGGCGGGTTCACGGATAGCTTTTCGGGGGTGAGTAACACCTCAGCGACTCAGCGCTCAGACTCCGAAAAAAGTAACTCATCAAAATCCAACAAAGTGCACCCCGCGCCGGATGCGTCGTCGCCGAAAAGCTTAACGAAAAGCGGAGCCGCCACGTTCCGGTGGCGCAGCGATCGGAAGAAAAACTCGCTTCCCGAAGACGAGGACTGGGACGACGACAACGACGACGATTCCGTTCCGAACGTCGTACCGCAGGTGTGCCACAACTTCGCCGCGATTCACGTGCAGACCATGTGGAAAGGGAAGCTGGCGCGGCGACAAGCGGAGTTGCGGAAACTGAAGAAAAAGAAACGCTCGATGCGCCGGCGAAAGGCGGACGAAAACGAAAAAGGCGGAGCGAAGAGAGCCGGCGGAAGCGCGAGCGGCGACGACGAGAGCTCGTCGTACGAAGACGAAAACGGGTCGCCGTAGGAAGGCCACGGAGTGAGGACGTGTTGTTAGAAGAGTTGCACGTTAAAGTATTAGCATCGAAAGAAAGTTAGTTGCCATGTTACATTTATATTGAACAAGTACCTTGTCATCGGTCTACTCCATTGCATCCCAAATACCTTGTCATCACTATCCATCCAGGGCAGCGGAATCCTTAATACCTTGTCATCACTATACTGGTACCCATCTAGGGCAGGGGAACCGGGGAGTTTAAAGGTAGCTGGTAGTTCGCGCTTTTCCCGTTCAATCCGATCAAAAGTTTTTTGTAATCCCTCGTCGCCCCGTTTCCCTCCCCAACTTCTCTGCTCGCCAAGTCGAAGGAAACGTTTTGGAAGGTCTCGTCGTCCATTTTCAACAGCTCAACGATCATCGCCGCCACGTCCGCTCGCGGTACCGACCGGCGGTCTCCGTCGAGAAGAGCGTCGTCTACTCCGACGAGCAGCTCTCTTTCGCCGCCGGGCTTATCGAGTAAACCGCCGGGATGCACAATCGCATATCGCAGCGCACCGCCGCTTTCCTCGCACTTCGCAACGAGGTACATCTCGGCTTTCCTTTTCCAAAGCAAGATGTTGGTTTCGCCTGGCGCGCCGCCGCCGCCCATGGTGTTTAAGAAGTTGTCGATCTGCGTGCCGCCCACTGTGAAGGTGAAAGATACACAACGAGAGCGCGCGGTCAGTCGGAGTGACGGGCGATAAATGTAAGAATCAATGTGTTGATCCGAGAGGGTATAAGGGTGCAAGGGTTAGGGTACAGGGTATAGGGTTCCGACAACCCGAGTTTCGCGATGCTCCGAGGTGGGGTGATATATGGGATGGGGTAATGGGGTGAAAATCGGTCGTAATACTCACTCGACGAGCAAAGGACGATTTTTTTCACCGTCCCCGACGCGATCGCCGCATCAATTTGCGCTTTCTGTCCCAGCCAGTCCACCATTTCCGGTGACCCCCCTTCCTGGTACGAAAACTGCGGCTTTTGGTTTTCCATCCAGGGCAGGAGTTTCGACACCAGGGCCATTACGATAGACACTATTTTCGGCTTCGGCACCGCGCTGGTGAGAATCACAAGGGCGTCTTGGTTTTCGCAAAGTTCTTTCAAAGATTTTGTGTCCCCGATGGTCCCTTCGATCGGAATCCACGCCACGCCGTCTCCGAGTTTCTTGCCAAGCGCGTCTTTGCTCTTTTGGGATCGACACAGACCGGTCGGGGTGTAGAACACATCTCCTTGCTGTTCCGCGAGCTTCTTCATCACAAGAGACCCGGTCCTGCCGCCCGCGCCGGACACGGCGACCTTCACGCCTGAAACAACCGTAACATTCGGTTGCCGAGTCCCTCGACTCGGGGAAACGCGTTCGGGGCGAAGTGGGGTCCCGGTGAAACCGCGCTGGCGACCGGACGTGCGCGCCGCGAAAGACGAACACGTAGGGAGCTGCGCGACGACCATGGTGTGTGGCGGTGCGTTGGGCTGTGACGACCTCCGCCACGAACGATCCTCATCATCAAAAAGAACGCGGCAAAAGAAACTTCTCGAAGCACTGAAGCGGAAAACGAGTGCGCAGATTTTAATTGCGGCGCCTATGTATACATACGCTAGTCTATGTCGGTACGAAACACTTCCCTATCCTACATGTGACACCGATGAGGTACTAGGATAGGGAAGTGTTTCATACGGACAGCTACTAAAATTGAACGGCTCTTGTTGTTTTTTAGAAACCACATCATCACCGTCCCCGCCGAACGCTCAAGCTCTTGATGATCTTCGCGTCATCAGCGTCCGTGTCGTTGTGTTTCACGAAGCGACCGCCGGCTTCCCGGTCGTCCCCGTCGGTCGGCACCTCGGGCGGCTTCACGTTGAACTTTTTAAGCAACGCGTCTATTTTCAAATCCATGTGATTCGTTTTCTTCTCCTGGTCCCGCCGCGCGTCTGAGATAAATGAAAGAAAGTGTCAGTCGTGTATGGCAAACAGTACTGGGATTTGGGAAAGGCCCAATACGTACCTTCGGTGAGCGCCGAGCTTTGCTCCGCGGCCATCTTCACGATATCTTTCCTGTTCAGGGGAATGTTCAGCAGGTCGGAAAACCCCCTTAGGAACTCGATGCAGTCGATCTGCCCGTCCCCGTTGTCATCCGCGGTGACGAACATGGCTTCTAGGTGGTGCCGTTTCAGCCCCAAGGTCCGTATTTGCGGAATCACATCCGTGGTTTCAATCGCTTCGTCCAACTCCACCACCGTGACAAACCCGTCGCCGCTTTTATCGAGGTCCTGGAATATCTGCGCCAAGCGCTTCGCGATGTCCTGTTTCGTGTTCAAGTCCTGTTTGACTTTCTCTAGTTTTTTGTGCGTGATTTTCGTGATAACCCCCTCCACGAAAATCGCGTTTAAGCAATTCAGCATCATCAACGGCGCCAGCAAAATAAACGCCACGTACATGGCCCAGACCAACAAAATGTACGCCGTGCTTTCGCTGTGCAGCTGTACGTAACGGCAGGTTTGGGTCCAGCTGTCTAGGGTTAGGATCTGTAGCAACATCCCGAACGAATTCGCCACCGTGCCGAAGTGCGTGTGGATGTACTCGTCCCCCTCGAAGTGGCTCGCCTTGCCGACTAGCTCGGTGAACAAAATGGCGAAGATGTAGAAAATTATCAGCAGGATGATGAACACGCTGCTGGTCGGCGCGATGGCTTCGCCTATGGATTCCATCAGCACCATCAACGAAGACGAGGTTTTCAACGTGCGTAACGACCGTAACACCCGCAACAGTCGTAACACCCGCAACACCATAACAATCCCGCCGCTCCTCAAACCGGCGCCGCCAAGCTCCACCGCCCAATCAAGCAAACTCAAACCCACGATGACGAAATCGAACTTGTTCCACGTAGCGGCTTCCGGGTCGGTCCAGAAAAACCGTTTCAAACCGACCAGTTTCGAAACAAGCTCAACGGTGAATATCAACAAACACAGTTGGTTGATCGGCCCGAGCCAGTCATGCCACTGGGGGTTGTCGGTTTCAAGGCCCACCGCAAGGGACGCCACTACGATTGTTAAATTGATGGTGACGTTGAAAAAGTTGTTGTGCACGACCGTAAGCGCCACGGCTTGTGATTGTCTCATGCCCACTTTCAACGCGGCTTTGTACAGCTTTTTCCACGGCAACGGCTCGTTCGCTTTCTCGCTAGTGTGGCCTTTCGCGAGCAAGTTGCCGTGTTTTTCGTCGCGTTCGTACGCCTCCATCGCGATCTCCGCCGAAACGCCAGCCGAAGCGGACGCCTTTCCCAAATCCGCAAAGTCGCCAAGCCCATGCTTTGCGTCGTACATGGACTTGGATTTGTTCAGTTTCAGCTTCGAAAGCTGTTGCTTCGCCAACTCGGTTTTGCCACTCAGCTCCTGGACCTTGAACTCGAGCTCAACCATTGTTTCGTCGTACCGGTTCTCGTAGTCGACGTTTTCCATCTCTGTATTTTGGATTTTTTGGGGATGGGGATGCGGGGACGTCAGGTCCCCGTCGGGTGTCGGGGTGGGGTTTGGTGTGTCTTTTAGTGGTTTGACAAGAAAGCGGATGTGTGATGTTACTCGACACACATGTGCCGCGTGAATTTCGCGCCCTGACCCGGGACCCGGGGGTCCACGCCCGGGTTCTCGGAACGCGTCTCGCCTACGTGGCGGGAGGCACATGTGGTTTCAAAACGCGATTGGGAGTCGTGAGAATTCACGCGCGCGTACCTCGCTGCACCGCGCGCTTGATGCTCGCCACCGCGCCGACGGGCTCGTCGAGGTCGTCGTCATCGTCGCCGTCGGTGGGCAGGTCGCGCGGACCCGCCATGAGAGGCGTTGGCGTGGTGCGGTGCGGCTCTGGCGGTCGGATGGAGACTCGGGAAAAAAAATAGTCGCGCGTCTCCGCCGACAGCGTGCGTCGTGTCAGTCTGCGTGTGTCTTTCGCAGAGCCGGCTTTTTGGCGAAAGCTGACCAACCCCGGTGTGCACGTACCCCTGCGCACTGATTTCCACCAAGTGAAGGAGAATGGTCCTCGACTCAAAATGTTTCCAGCTGGCGAATGAAGGACCTCGAACCGAAGGGTGCAGGCGCCGACCTTGTGATCGGCCACTGTCGCACGCGCGTCTCTCACCACCATGGCCACTGTCTGTACCCCCCTCGCGCTCGGCGCTAAGCTTAGCGTTCGCGGCACCAAGGTCGTTAACAAACGTGTCCCCGCGCCCAAGCCCATGCGCTTCGTGGCCAAGGCACAGATCTCCAAGGGTGCGCATCCGCAAAGCGCCACCGAACGACGATTCCGCGCGAAATCAAAATCGTCCCACACCCCGCGGACCCAACCTATCCTTTTTAACTCACCCACCACCATCCAAATCACACGAATCGCAGTCAACAAAGCCGCCGCGGTCGCCGCGGTGACCACGCTGGTCGTGACCCCCAGCGCGAACGCGTCCGAGCTGGGCGAGGTACGATCACGTTCAGAACCCGTTTCGTTCGTGCCACTTGGCGACAGGGGAACAGGCGGCTTCGCGAACCGTCGGATTTTTTGTTTTTTTTACGAAAAATGACGGATGGGTGGGTAATCCGTGTCCATCTTCGCGTCGTCCCCGCTCTAAACTTCCCGACCTTACCCCAACCCTACCCTTACCTTGATCTACCTTCCTCTACCCTACCCGGACCCTAACCCTGAACCCCAAACCCTACAGGAACTGTTCTCCGTGTTCGACTCCATCGACAAAGCCGCGGACAAGGTGGAATCCGCGATCAACGTCGCGGCGGAGGCGGTCGGCAAGGGGTTGGTACGTATTTCCCATTTACCACATTCCGCCTCCCTGCTCGGCCCGATTACCCTGACTGTTTACTGCACTGTATGGAATACAGCATACCCTTTCCTATCCCTCATACACTTGGCCCGAGAGACTGACACTTTCTTTTTTATCTCTCAGGAGTTGGCGGGCTCCGCGGCGGACGCGGCGGCGCCCGTGGTGCAGCGCGCTTTGGACGCGGCGCGGCCGGTGGGTGAAGCCGGGTTGCGATACGCGGAAAGGACGGTGGGGCCGGTGGCGAGCGACTTGGTGGGCAAAGCCTCTGGGGTTGCGTCCGGTGTTGTGTCCAGCGCGGGCGCCGCGATCAAGAGCAAGGGCATCGACCTCGAGCCCGTGAGCGGCGCCGCGGGCGCGATTGGTAAGTTCGCGCAGGACGAGGTCACGGACCTCACACCCACCATCACCGGCTTCGCGGATTACCTGCAGACCGCGAGCCCCGTGGAGCTGGTGCAGACCGCTGGCGCGGCTGGGCTGGTGTACCTTCTGGCGCCCGCGCTTCTCGGGGTTTTCGCGGGCGTCGCCCGAGGGTACGCCGGAAGCATCCGCCCCGTCGAGGCGTACGACGAGGTTTTGTCAGGCGGCAACCTGGTGATCATCGACGTCAGAGGCGCGAACGAAGTCCAGAGAGGCACCGTGGAGTTCCCCAGACGCGCCTCCTCCAAGGTGATTTCCGTGCCGCGGGAAAAACTGAGCGGGAACTTCAAGAACATGGGGGACGTGGAAGCCACGCTCACCGCGACGAAAATCGCGTCCCTGAAAGGGGTCAAGAAGAACACCAAGGTTATCATCCTGGACAACAACGGAAGAGGCGACGCGCCGAAGGTCGCGAAAGCCCTGGGCGGTCAGGGGTTCAGGAAGGTGTTTGTGTTGCAAGGGGGAATCGCGGGGTGGGCCAATGCCGGGCTGGGAATCAGCGCGTAAGCGTTCGTGTTGTTTTTCGCGGACGGAGAGGGTCAAGTAAGAAGGATGACATCAAATGAGTCGTCAAATGAGTTGGCTCGTACGCAATAAGAATCGTACATGGTCTACTCTCTTTCCTGACTAAAAGCGATCCCGAATACTCTCGTTAGTTGCTAAAAGTTAATCCCGATAAATACTCTCGTTAGTCACGTAACTAAAGTACTCCCCTAAACCTCACCCCTCCCTACGTACCAAAGCGTGGCTATTCTTCGTCGCTCGTGTCCGTTGTTCCGCAAACTGCCGTGCGCTAACTTTGGGTGGAAGAAAACGGCGTCGCCCGGTTGTAAGTCGGGACAAACCCGGTGCGTTTCGTCGAACACGTTTTCGGGGCCGCTTTGTTTCGCGTCGCCGAGTTCGTCGCTTTGAGTCACTAACTCGACACCTTTCCCGACACAAGAAAACCCGTCATCGACCCCGCCGTCGTAGCTATCCCTCATAATCTTAACAACCTCGTCGCTCTGTTCGGTGAGATGCGTCCGGCCTAGGACTTCGAATCCGCCGTTGTTCGCGTGGCTTTTGTCCAGCGCTACGACCACGTTGACCCCGCCGAATTGAGAAAAGCTCTCAAGCGCTTTCGATAGGTAAAACAAAGTGTCAGTCTTTCGGGCCATGTTACGTGAGTAATTACGGACGGACAATCGGCAGAGGTAATCACCGTCCCTTCGCAGGACGAGTATGGGCAAACAGTGCGTTGACGGATTTGGGAAAGGCCATTGATACTCGTACGTACCTTTCGGTTTCAGAAAGGAAAAGTCCCGGTGCCACGGGAACCCGCTGCCGCTGCCGTTGGGCGGCTTCATGTTCACCTGGTCCACGGCGATTTTCATGTTTTCCACGTCACACACCGTGTCCGCTATGGTGTGTATTGTCTCAAGACCGACCAGTTCCCGGAAACTGCCGTGGCGCTTGGACGGCGCGCCTACTTTTCTTAAAAGGCCGGGTTTAGCGGCGGGGTTCTGTTTTTTACCACTCACCGATTGCGTCTCGAAAAACACCCCGTTCCGTCGCCGCGAGTGCGTGAATGTTTTCGCCTCTTGTTCCAGGGAATCCGTGTCACGCTGTAGCGCGTCGATTAAGGCGCTATTGGCCACCGCGCGCACCACGACCCAGCCTTCGGTGGCGTAGTGGTTGCGAAGGGTCGCGACGTCTGTTGTGGAGATTCGGTCATCATTTTCATCTGCCGGCTTCTCGAGGGTTTCCGTGGTTTTCGAGGAAAAAGCGCGACAGTACGTAGGGTGACGCGGCCCGAGACCTGAACGACGCGACCCAGAACAGCGGGAACGTGCCATGCACACGTCCGCGACGCGCCACGCCGACGCGAGCACCGCGCGGTGCGCCATCGGCCACCAACTGCGCGAGGCGAAGTGAAAGAATATGGTCAATAGTGATTTTTCTTTGCTGACGCGACGAGTTCCATCGTTCACCGAATACCAGTTGGTCATTCGTCGCGCACGTCGGTTGATGCCGCCCTCTGTACCTCGTGTAAAGCCCGAACGCAAGTGACTGTGCATTACACAAGACCGCTCCGACCGCAGTTGGAGGTACACACTTCCTGACGGCACCGTCGGACGGCTTTGGAAGCACAGCTGGGACTGTGGAACTTGCCAAGCGCTTCGGCTCGCGACGCGGAAGCAAAAGCGAAATGATCTCGTCGCCTACCCGTTCGTCGCACTTTGGGCGGAGGCGCAACGATGCCGCCTGCGCCAGCCAAAAGCTTGAAGACCGGTCGTCAATCGCGTGCGGCAGTTACGAGTGAGGTGAAGGTGGCGGACGATTTGGTGGAGGTGAAGGAGGAGGTGACGACGGACGAGGACATTCTGGGAAGCAGTGATGACGAAGACGACGTTGATGACGAGGATTTGGATCCGGTGAGTAACGGAAACGGCGACGATCCGCCGCTGGTGTTGAATAAAGTGTGGGTGGACTCACTGACTCAACGGAACGGAGTTGCTCACGGATTTCTCCCGCCCCTCGAATGGCACGAAAACAGGACCGGACCCGCGTTTTATCGCGCGCGCGTACTGCGCGACGCACGGTTTGGGCGCGGCGCACGAGGAAAAAATCGCCGCGGCGCTCGTTTCCTTCCCGGCCGTGATTCCACTGAACGGCTGGTTTTCATGTTACGCGGATACAGGGCCCAGTGCATTTGAAACCGCAAAGGCAGCGAAGGAGGCGAGGGCGTGTTTGAAACGATTCATGGTCGTCAAGTTCAGAAAGGTGATGTACGGGCCGAAGCCGAAGTACCATTGGACCGGTGACAAGGGAGCCGTGAACGGCTCGCCGATGTTCTTTTGCGGAGAGTGCACCAGAATCTGGGTTTCACACACGACTACCCCGTCGACGAAAACGGGGGTGGATTTTTGGCGAGACGAGACAGGGCACAGGGTAAAGTCCCTACGGGCCCACCCTGGGGAAGCCCCCGGCTGTTGAGACAGTGGTGCAAATTTTGCGAATCGCAAGTGCATCAGCAGCTCGTGCTTCACTCGACTGGTTTAGGGTAACGAGCGTACAGACAGTCACAGAAGACAGTCAATTTCCCACCCACCAACCCTGCGGACTCTGGATAAGGAGAGAGAAGGTGGCTGATGAAAGGACGGGAAACGGGCTGTAAACGCATTGATTTTCTAATATCGCCATCGCCCTGGCGAACATGTTTGCGTAAGAAGATTGTTTGAAACGAGTGAAAATGAATCGCTAACGTCGCTACCCCCCCGTCGGAGCCCAATTCCCCACCGTTTCTTTCGCCGCCCCAACAATCGCCCAGAACACAGCCCCCGAGGGTACCCCGACCGTTAACACCACGAACCAGGCCGTGCACCAGACAGTCCAGGCTTTTTGGAAACGCGCGATTGCCATTTTTCTCTCGCCTTTTTTCTTCAACTCGGCGTCGGCCACCGCGACGGCGTTTGGGTTGGTTCGGTCTCCGCCACCGCCCGCGATGTTTTCTTTACTTTTATTGGTATACCCAACCCCGTCCCAGTACGCGTCGTTGTCGTTTGCGTTACCACCGCTGTTCCGAAACCGGCCCGCTTCCGCGTTTCTTCGCGTCACGGAACTAGGCGCGAACCCCTCGTTGAACGCGCCTGCGTCGTTTCCTTTGTCGAAAACGTGTCGTCGCGTTTTGTCCCCAACAAACGCGTACGCCTTGTTGACGCGTCGGAACAATTGCGCCGCGTTCGGTGAGGGGTTGACATCGGGGTGTGTTGTCTTGCACTGTTTTCGGAACGCGAGTTTTATTTCTTCGTGGGACGCGTCGGACGCGACACCGAGAACGTCGTACGGGTCCGACAGAAGCGCGCTGCTTTTTCCATCGGGAAACGCGCGCGAACGATGGGTTGTTTTTCGGGAAGACCTGACACATCGCACCCCGACGCGAGGCGAGCACGACGATATCAGCGGCGTCGAACAGGACGACACCGCCACCCAATGTCGGTCCGGTCGCGGCGAATGCCGTGGCGCCGCGAAAGCGCGACGCGAGCACGACGCCCACATCGGTGCGACGCCAAGTGATTGGTGGTTGTCAATGACGTCAATGAGACGATACTTTTATCGGGCGCATCGAAACTTTTTTTGCAATCGCCACCACCGAAACGCCCATCCCGGTCAGGACTATGCGCGCGGGCGCCGCGGGCGCACGCATTTTCCGCGCATCGTCACACGTTTCCCTGGTGCGCTTGGTGGTGCCGAGGGTTCCGTGGGTTTCGGGTCCGTGGATTTCGAAACCTTGGCGGCGTGTTCGTGTTTGTTCGAGGTTGGTGTTCACGATGGCAGGTGTGATGGCAACCCCCGAAAATATGCCACCGAAATCTCCCAGAAATGATGCGGCTCCGCCTCGCCGTTACGTGGATATCGGCGCCAACCTAACGGACAAGATGTTCCAAGGCGAGTACCACGGCAAGCGGTATCACGCCCCAGATTTACACCGAGTTTTACAAAGAGCAAAAAAGACTGGCCTGGAGATCATCATCGTAACCGCGGGCACGCTTGAGGAATCCGAAGATGCGGTGCGGCTGGTGAAAAGGTTTGATACGGGTAAAAGTATCAGCGGCGGCGGTACCGGTACTGGTAACAACACAGACTCGGCGCTACCTACGTATCCCCGTCTATTCACCACCGTCGGCGTGCACCCCACGCGGTGCGACGTTTTCCAAAACTCGGGTGACCCGGAGGGATACTTCGGGAAACTTCTCGCGCGCGCGACGGAACGGTCGTATCTATTATCGAAAGATAATTTATCATCGAAAGGTGCCCACGACGACGCGAACGACGCCGTCACTTCAACCGGGCCAATCGTCGCCATCGGCGAGTGCGGCCTGGATTACGACCGCCTGGAGTTCTGTGGCAAGAACACGCAGCTGGTTTGGTTCGAACGGCAATTCGAACTGTCCAGAGTCACAAAGTTGCCAATGTTTCTGCACTCGCGCGGCGCGCACGGCGATTTCTTTTCCATTTTGAAGAAACACCGAGTCGCGGCGGAGACGGCCGGCGATCCCTTACCGCCGTGCGTCGTGCACTCGTTCGACGGCACTTGCGAAGAACTAAACGATTTTCTAACGCTAGAAGGTGTGTACATAGGCATAAACGGGTGCTCCTTACGAACTGAAACTAGTCTCGACGTGGTCAAACACGTTCCACCCGAAAAACTGATGGTGGAAACCGACGCGCCGTGGTGTTCGATTAAAAACACCCATCCCGGGGCGGCGTTCGTGGACACGAAATGGCAAAGCAAAGATAAAAAGAAAATATACAAGGAACTGGAGAAGTTTGATTTGGACGAGCTGGAAAAAGAGGAACTGGACGCAAGTCTGGAAAACGTCACGGTCAAGGACCGGAGCGAGCCTTGTCACGTCGCGCAGGTGGTTGAGGTGTTGGCGCGTGTCCGAGGGGAAGACCCACACGTTTTAGCAGAGACGTGCAGGGAAAACACGATGAAAGTGTTTTTCCCGTTTGGAGTTTGAGTTATAGGGGTAGGCGGTTGTTTACCTTCGGTTGGATACAATTTGTTACCGTCACTATTTACCACCTTCAAGTTCCCGTTACATCCCAAAGGAGTACCGCTGGAACGAAGCCGCGGCGCCTACGAACGCGGAGTGCGGGCGCGGCCCAACTTGCACTTGCTGGTACTGCCCGTAGTCGTACCCTTGACCCGTACTCGGAGGGTACTGCTGGTAATGCGCATGCGGTTGGTACCCAGGGTGCTGCACATACTGCTGCTGCGGCGGCGGCGGCTGCACATACGCAGGCTGCGTGTAGTACGCAGGGTGCTGCACCTGCTGCTGTTGCAAATACGGTTGTGGATACTGCGACTGCTGTGGCTGTTGATACTGCAGATGATACCGCTCCTGTTGGTGCTGCCGCACCATATTGTCGTACTCCACGCGCTGTGCATTGGACCCACCCGGAGTTTTGTACCGCTCCGCGTACCGCGAAGGCGAAGGCGCGTCGGCCAAGGACGCGGCGTACAAAAGCGCTTGGTCGAAACCGTCGGAAGTATTTGCGCGTGCGTTCTCTCCCGCGGTGCCAACGCCCAACCCGCTCGCCATCCATGAACCAGTCGCGGCGGGCGAAACCGGCGCGCTTTGGACGACACGGTGGTACCCCCCGAGAAATTCGCGGCTGGAACGCGTCGAGTCGCCACCTTGTCGTCCCGTAAACACACCGGTCGTCTCCAGAGGTATCCCAGCCGCGGCGCCCCGAAATGAACCGCCAAACCCTCCCAGTAAACGCCGTCCGCTACTCGACGGCGTTCTTATTCGCGACCGGCGGACATGTAACGAACTTAAATCCTCCTCGGTCAAAGACATCTCTTCGTGCGTTTCGTTTCGGATATCGACGAACGCGTTCCGAGGAGGGTCTTGTGTTTGTGTCGGGTGGTCGTCGGGTACCTGAAGTTCGCGTTGGGTTTTCGGTACCTTCGTTTCACGGTCTTGTTTTTTTCTCGAGTCATAGACTGGACGCTTCACAAACGCATTCGTTGAAGGCTCTTTCAATGCAGGCTCGTGTAATGCGAGTTCGTATTCGTCGTCGTGGTCGAAATCGTAGGACTTCTCCTTTGTATCGTCTCTCGTCTCCCGATTTCGAGCAGGAGCAGACGGCGACGGCGAAAAAAAAAGCCCGCGCGAAGAAGTCGCGATGTCGTTTCGTATCTTTTCGATGTCGACGTCGATTTCTTCCCGGAACTCGTGAATGCGCTGTGCGATGGGCACCCTTATGTCGTGGCGTTGTACACGGCCCCGGTTCGATTCCCGGCGGGGGGACGGAGACGGCGACGGTGACGAGGTTCTCGAATACGGACCGGGCGAGCGTGTCGGGCGATACTCTTTTATTTTTTCAGTATCGCGCCGCGACTGTTTGCCAATGCGATTCTCCACGCCGAGCCCGCCAGGCCCGGGATCGAACTCAGGCCTGCTTGCGTAAGCAGCTGATGTGGATGGCCTTCTTTGGTCAGCGCTGATTTCGATTGTATCACCGTACTGTCTGCGTCGTGTAACCTCGCGAGCGGTGGACGGACGGGAAGGCGCTGTTTTCTTTTCTGTCGATTTCGTTTTCGTCTTCGTCGGCGGCGGTTTCGTCGCGAGCGCCGTCGCGCCCGAACTCGTATGAGTAGTTAGTCTGGCACTCCAACTAGGTCGTCCCATCACTGTCTTTGGCGTGCACCACACAGCACGCTCCACTCGGCGACCGTGCAGGTCGTACTCTATTACTTTTTTCTTTTCGCATTTCTGTTCTTTTTTTTTCGGTTGATGTATCGATTGATTCGCCGAGCGCGGGCGACGTTGCGTTTCCCAGTCGTCCCGTCGCGGCGAGACTGTTTGCGCATACCAACGCGTTTCCGAGGTCACCGGCCTCCGCGTCACCCGACCGACAACAAGTCGCGCTGGTGACTGCGAAAATCCGGCAGACGGTGTCTCTTCGTAACAACTTCTTCTGTGTCCTTCTGTCCCTAGGCTCCGCGAAAAAACGCGTCGTCCGTTTTCGTCGTACGCTGCTTTGTTTTCTTTTTTGTCATCACGCAACGGCGTAACGTTCCTACCGCCGAGATTGCTTTTCCGTCCGGGACCGCCGCCCCATATGTTTTCATTCCGTGTCTCCCGATTCCGTCCACGTGTACGGCCACTTTGCGGTGTCCCTAGCTGCGCTAAACTTCCGTACGTGCCGGCCAGGCGATCCGTCCGGGACGGCGACCGTAACCGTTCCACTTGGGGAAACTTTTTTTGTGGTTTTTCGGTAAAAGGCCCAAAGTTTTTGTCGGCAGGGGTTCCGAACTCCGAGTGGACGTCGGTGGCGCCTTTCGCAAACCGTCGTGCTTCGTCCCGTGCAAACGCGTTTCTCCCAGGCGTGTCCAGTACCACAAGTCGGTCCGAGTGTAAAGAGGACCTCGCGGCAGGTGCGCGGCTGGTGGACGGTGTGGTCATCACGTCGTCGTCGAAATCTGGACCACCGCGATTTTTTGTTTTCGTGCTGGTTTTGGACGCACGACGTTTTGGTCGTACCGCGATGGGAGTGGAACCTAAGCCGCGCATCGGGGACGCGACGGATGAAAAACCATCCACCCGGAGCGGTGCGTGTGCTTTTGCATTAGCCGCCCCAGTTGGTGTTTTCGTCGTCACAGGCCGCGTGCCGTGTCGTCGCACACGACACGGTGTCCCGACCACGGCGTCGTGGAAATTTTCGTCTTCACAATCGCTCGCGTCATCCTCGAAAACGTCCGCCTCCATCCGTAGCTCCCTTCGGAGTTCCATTCGCAGCTGCTCGAGCTCCATCGCGCGGAACTGCGATGAGCTCGACATCTTCTGCTGGCCCGCCGAGACACCACACCCCGACCGGCCGGGGTGTGCCCTCGAATGCGGGATGCGGTGAGTACGACCAAGTCCCCGGTGGTGAATGATGATGACTTTCGTTGGACTTGGAGACGTTTTTTTTCCGTTTGTCCGTTGAAGACGTTTTTCCCCGAAGAATCCTTCGGCAGTTTTCAGGTCCCGTTCGTTGGCACTCAGTGGCGCACCCCTACGCACACGCGGCCAAAAGGACCGCCGCGATGAGCACCTTCGGGAAGTCCCCGAAGAAAACAGGGGCGGCGTGGGTCGGGGATTTCGAGAACGGAGACCGTGTCGGGCGTGGTCAGGGAGGGGGGCCATCTGAATTCGGCATTTCCGCGCCTGGCAAGCCGCGCTCGCCCGCCAAATCTCGAAATCTCGCGCCACCGCCGTTCCACACCTTCCCCGACCAAGCACCGCACCCAGAGTTGCCGAAACTTTTCACGAAAAACACAATAACAACACACAACAGCCCGTCGAAACGGCCGCGGCCGGATGGGGTTGGGGCCGCGGGCGGTGCGGGTGACACGAACGGTGTCGACATCGGTGGCGTCGGATCTCGCAAATCGCAAAACACAAAGCCTGGAAAATCGACTTCGCAGTCGCGAAACCTCACGTCGTCAAACCCGTTCACGAGCTCGCTGGCCAGTCTCGATACGAAAAAGGACGTGCGTACGCTTTGGGATCTGGTCGCGACCGCGGTTGAGGTGTGTAGCGTCGCAATCGACGAAGCCGCCACCGCGACGGAGAGCGACGGAAACGCCACACTAAAAGAAGGCACCGTGGGGTTTGGGAAAACCGGCACGTCAAACGCGGTGTACGGAAGCGGGGTTTCGCCGCAGAAAAAAGGAGGTACGGCCTTGGGGCATGTGGACAAATCCAACGGCCACGGTTTCTGCCGCCCCTCTTTGAGTGCACTACTCGTGATGCATGTAGATCGTGATGTACATAGCAGTTGCCAGTACTCGTAACATTTACAATGTAACACTACCCGTACATACCAGAACTGGCAACTGTTACAAACCTATACTCGAGACGGACGGGACTGACCTTTTTCCTTCCCAACCGCAGGCCAATCGCACGTATCGCACGCTACTCGCAAGAAACGTTTAACTCGCGCCGCGCAGAAGCTAAGACACGCCAAGCTCGAGCTCGCGAACGTGTCGTCGTCGTTCGACGAACTGCGGGAGTTCGCCACCGCAACGCAAGCCGCGCTTTGGCGCGCACAAACCGCGGAGCACGGCGTTATCGAACGTTTGCAAACCACCGCGGGGTACGCGGAGGAGACCACCGCGCGGTTGGCGCGAACGTCGCAGGCGCACAAACAGCTCACGATGACTACGAAGCAGCTCGGAGAGGCGCTGGATGTCGCGAACGCGCACATCGGGGACTTGACACGCAGGTTGAAGTACGCGGAACAAGAAGCGGTTGAAGTGAGGAACGCGCGGGTTTTGGCACAGCGAGCGCAGCTCGTAATCGACGAGGCGCAGAAGCAAACCACCGCTACCAACCGACACAAAGCCGCCGTCGCGAAACTCACCGCGGATAACATGGTGTTTCTAATGCGATTGAAAGAATCGGAAGTGGAGTGCCGCGCCGCACGGGAGGAGGCGGACTCAATGCGTATGGAGTTGGAAGAAAGCAGAGGGGTTTGGTTCGACAAGGCGCGGAAGGACGTGGAGCGCGTGGTGCAAAACGCGATGCGACGCGCGGAGGATTCGGACGCCGCGTTGGAAGCCGAGATCGCGGATGGCGAAAAACGAGCCGAGGCGTGGGGCGACGAAATCGCGCGGCTACGCGCGGTCGCCGCGCAGAACGAAAGCTTAGCCGCGACGACGGTGCGGGCGACGGAAGGTACGTATTGGGCCTCCCAAATCCAGCCACTTTTTGCCCATACACGACTGACACTTTCTTTTTTATTTATCTCAGCGCTGGACGACGCCACCGCGGTTGCGAAACAAAACGAGGTAACCTTGCGTGATTCGAGACGCAGGGAGTTCGACGCCCTGAACGGCCAGAAAACTGCCACCCACGCCATGGCGTGCGCTCGAGAGGAGATGGGGGTGTTGAAGCAACGCATGGCTGGGCTTGAAAACGCGTTACAAGACCAAAAAAGAGTCTCCGCGTCCCTCGTGGAGAAGGCGCAAACCTCCGTCGCGGCGCTCGCGACGCAGCAGCAAATCAACGCCGGGGTGATGCGGTTGAAAAACGACGCGGAGTGGCGGATGCTGGAAATGCGAGCCGCTTTTGAGGTGGCGGGTCTTCCGGTGCCGAGCAGCGCGGTTGCCGAGGTTGGGCGGGGCGTTCCGATATCCACCCCGCGTTTAGCCGGACGGCCGAACCCGGCGGATACGAACGGCGGCGTGTCGCACAGCGCGTTGAGTCCGTTACCGACGGCGGACGATTTCGGGCTGAACACGCCGATGCCGATTTCGCCCTCCGCGCTCGCGAAAGCCACGGAGGCGGCGTTCGCGAAGGCGGATCTGCTTATGACGGCAGGTAGGCAAGATACATTCGTGTCAGGTACCCCGGTTCCGGAGACACATACATTCGGGCAGCACGTCATGCCCGTCGTCCAGTCCGTGTTTTCCGAAAACTACGCGAACGAGTTTGCGTTTGACGAACGCCCGGCGCTGGCGTCGCCGCCTTCGAAGAATTTGTTGGAGGGAAGGAATTCGTTGGAGCGAAGGAATTCGTCTCCGCGAAAAAGTCCGGTGCGATCGCCCAAACCATGTCTGGTGGTGAAGCACGTCCCAACGAACCCGAGCAGCGCTACGCAAAGCCCCGTGAGGTACGTGAGTACTAAATTGCCTGAGGAACACGAACGGGTAGGTCGCGTTCGCACCGCGATGCGCACCACCGCGGCGCCGACGCTTCCGAAGTCATCCGAAGTTATCCGAAGTTCGGGGTACGGCGCCAGTGACTGGGTTTCGCCGACTCGCACCTCGCGGTCGCCCGCGCCGCCGCGTTCCCCGGAAGGACGAAACCGGTCGCCTTCCCAAACAAAGCCGGCGTGGGGCAACTCCACGTCCAAGGACTCGACATTTCTTGAGGAGAAGAAACGAAGCGACGCGCGCGCGGAGGCGCGCGTCGCGGGCGCGGAGTGGTCGCGAGCGCAAGCCAGGGAGTACTCCGTGGCGCGAAAAAGCGTTCAAGAGGATGACGAGGAGTTTCACGAATACGAATACGAAACCGTTCCTTCGCGCAAAACGGAAACCGCGTCGGCGCGCTCGCCGGAACGAAGTAACATCCGGTCGGCCATGGCGTCCGTAGCGTCGGGTGCCCGCCGCAGGGTGGACATGGATTCTGAGCCGGATACCGTTTTCGAAGACGGGAAGGACGACGACGACGAGCACGAAATCGCGGACGAGGCGGTTTTCTTAAGAGCGGCGTTTGAAAAAACGGCCCTGACCGGCGGTTTCTATGAAGGGTCGCCGGGGAAAAAACGACACCGCGGCGGCGAAAACGGCGGCGACGCCTTTTTGTTTGATTTCGGCGTCGTCGCCGCGGAACCCGCGACGACGCGGTTGCTGAGTACCAAGGAAGTGACGAGCTACGGCGCCACGAAGTGAGTGCGTGTTGGGTGGATTGTGAACAAGAAAAAGTCGGTGGTACTTAACACGAGTCGCACTAAAACGCACCAGTCGCGACATTATGCACGTCTCAGTCTACGAAAAGAAAGTACCGTGGTACTGACGGTACTGGTACCGTACGCAACGCACTGGTACCCGGTCGTTATCCACCCTTATAATCACTCATTCGTGTTTCTCCGCCCATACCCGCGCGTTTTGGAACATCTTGAGCCACGGCCCCGGTCCGTCCGCGGTGAGCCCGACGTCATCCGGGAACCACGGCATCTGCCACCCCAGAAACGCGCGTTCGGGGTGCGGCATCATGGCGAGGTGTCTGCCGTCTGTGCTGCAAAGCGCGGCGACGCCGAGGGGCGAGCCGTTGGGGTTCAAAGGGTACTGCGATTGTGAACGAAAAGGGTCAGTCTTGTGAGTCTTCCGAAATAGGTATGAGGTATGGGTGTACTGTATGGGCAAACAGTCGTGATTGTGATGTGTTTGATGGGTTTGTACCAGTACTGGTAAGCGTTACCAGTGTCGCACTCAAATAGTCAAAGAAGAGGGTCCGTAACCAGTGTCTGGATTTGGGAAAGCCCCATGACGAACCTGTTCCGTGGCGTCGCCGTTCGGGTCGACGTACCGAATCGGCGCGCACCCGGCGTCCACAACGGGTTGCAGCCGGGTAGGGTCGGGAAACGTAACCTTCCCCTCGCCGTGCGCGATCCAGACGCCTAGTTTGCTGCCCTGCATTCCCCCAAGCATCACCGCCGGGGTGTTCGCGTCCACGCCGACGGTGACCCACCGGGATTCGAACCTTCCGCTTTCGTTGTGAATGAACCGGGGTTGTTCCTTGTCCGCCACGCTACCCAGCCCGTCCTCCGCCGGCACGAACCCGAGAAGCGCCATGAGCTGGCACCCGTTGCAAACCCCCAAACTGAAGCTATCCTGCCTGTCGTAAAAGTCCCTGAATTGCTGCCACAGGCTTTTGTTGAACTTGATGCTCCCGGCCCATCCCTTCGCGGAATCCAGCACGTCGGCGTAGGAGAAACCGCCCACGAACACGATCCCGCGGAAGTCGCTCAGGGAAACGGTCCCGGCGAGCAGGTCGCTCATGGTCACGTCCCACGGTTCCATCCCCGCGCTGTGAATCGCCGCGCTCATCTCGCGGTCGCCGTTGCTGCCTTCTTCCCTGAGAATGCACACCTTTACTTTTTTGGTCTGGCTCATGACTTCGGGGGAGGTTACCTCCGGTTGGTAGGTGAGGTTCCATTTGGGCATCGCGCGGTCGCGCAACCCGGTTTGCTCCGCCGCGACGGTCGCTTCGGACGATTGAAGCCTTTCAAGCGCGAAGGAAGTGGCTTCCCAGGTGTCCCGCAAGTCCTTGACGGTGGCGTCGATGACCAGGCCTTTGTTACCCACGGAAACGGAAACCAACCCGTCGTCGTTAGTAGTGCCGATTTCAGTCACGGTCACGCCGGCATCCGCGTACGTTTTCACGACGCAAGACAAGTTCGCGTCGCTAACCTCCAAAACAATTGCCAGCTCCTCCGCGAACAACGACGCGTTTACGTCGCCATCAGGTGACACGGGAAGGGTCACCGTCACCCCCGCGCTTGGGTGAGGAAACGCCATTTCAATCACCGCGGTGACGAACCCGCCGTCGCTCACGTCGTGGCCGCTCGCGATTTTCCGGTCCGCGATCAACACCTGGGTAGCTTCCCAGGCGAGTTTGAAATAGACAGGGTCATCCATGTCCGGGGTTACGTCGCCCATCTGCCCGTACGCCTGTGCCAGGGCGCTGCCGCCTAAACGGCGCTTGCCTTCCTTCGACCCGAACTCCACCAACAAAAGCTTGGACCTTTGTTTGCTTAGTTTCAAATCCGGGGTCACCGTTTTCGTCACGTCAGGCACGGTGACGTACCCCGACATGACCACCGACCCGGGCGCTGATACGATTAACGCCGAAAGTGTCAGTCTCGGGGGCCGTGTGTATAGCCGGGATTGGTATATCCGGTATTGGAAAGGGTAGGCCCTGTACTCCATAGTACGCGGGATTGGAATAACCGTCCCTTCTGGTCGTAAGACGTCCAGGACGCAGGACGAGTATGGGCAATCAGTCGTCTCGTAACGTGAGAAAGTGGGAAAGTTCCGTACCTTTCACGACCTCGCCGTCCGCCCGCGCGGCCATGGAAAGCGAGTCCTTCCCGCCGTCAATCGCGACGTCAAGTTTCTCCATCGCCGCGCACAGCGCAGTACACGCGTCGAACATGTGCGCGCCGTCCCCCGGTAGCTTCGCCGCGTACATCCAGTTCCCCGAGTACTTCACGTCCTTCAACCCGGTGGTGTTGGCGAACACCAGGTTGGTGAGTGACTCGCCTAAACTCATCCTGGCCATCGCGGCTGGGTCGATCATGCCCTTCACCGGTTGCTCGCCGATGCAAGTCGCACCGCCCGTGATTCCGTAGTGCGTTTGCGAAATCACCGCGACGTCCGCGATGGGAATTTGCAGTGGCCCGACGCATTGTTGCTGCGCTACTAACCCGGTTACGCTGCGGTCAACCTTAGTGGTGAGGAACCGCTTGCTGCCCACGGACGGGAGCCTTAGGACTCGGTCCAAGGCGGAGGCGGGGGTAGCGCCGGTGGGTAACGAAACAGGGTCGTTGGGGAACTCCATCCTTTGCAAGTCGTACGTCTTTTTGGGCATGTCCCCTAAAACTTTTTCAAGGTCCAGGTCTTCGGGAACCGGTGACCCGGGCGGCGCCGTGGGGTCGATCAACTTCACCCGGCCGCTGCCGTCGATGGATCCCAAAACGCTGAACGGACACCGCTCCCTGGCGCATATCTTTTCGATCACGGAGAGTGATTCCGGGGCGATGAGCATGGCGCTGTTTTCCTGGTACTCCGCGCCCCAGATCTCCAAAACGGACAGCGAGGTGTCCCCAAGCTTCACTTGCCGGATATCCAGCGTACCGCCTTTGGGGTAAATAAGCTCCTTGCACACGTTGCAGTTCCCACCCGCGCCTTGGTCGTGGATTGACAAAATGGGGTTACTCCCCTCCAACTCAACACACGCTTTCACAACCCGGTTCAGTTTGTTGCTCATCTCCGCGTCGCCGCGTTGCACGGCGTTGAAATCGAGATCCGCGTTGGCTTCGTCTGAGTCGTGGAAAAGAAAGCAAAGAACGGGTCAGTCGCAGACTCTTGTGTTGGGCGATTTACGCACAGTGGGTACGCAGTCTTGTACTAACGGTGCACTTATTGTAGCGGTAAGACGTTTGCCGTAACTGCACTCCATACATGGCAAGTAAACGGCCGGTGTCAGGATTTGGGAATTAACCACGAACCTTCGCCGCCCGCTTTCGACGACGCGGCGCCTCCGCCCATCCCGATTCGGTACGCCGGTCCGCCTGTTATTGTAAAAAAATAGTGGTTAACGTCTTTTGTAATGCGAGTGAGTAATTACTCTGGACAATCGGCAAGGACAAACAGTCACCAGCTTCGGCAAAACAGTCGTCTCTTGATTTGGTGAAACCCCCGTCCGGCCGTACCTATTTTCACCACGAGCATCCCGATGTCGCCTTCCGTTTTCTCCAGGTTGGCGTGGTCGATTTGGCCGAACCCGCCGCTGAACATGATGGGTTTGATCCACTCCCGCCGTTCGCCGTTCTTCAACCGCTGGCCGAAGGTACGGCAGTACCCCGCGATGAGGGGTTCGCCGAACTTGTTCCCGTAATCGCTGGCGCCGTTGCTGGCGTCCACCAGGATCTGCAGCGGTTTCGCCAAGTTGCTGGGGTACTTGAAATCCTTCACTGCCGTTTCCAGTTCGAAACCCATGTGGTTACCTTCCATTTGAAGGTTACCAACGCAGTACCCCGCGGTACCCGCGGTGAGCAACGAACCGGTGCCAGTGGCGTGCGTGTCCCGCATGCGGCCGCCCGCCCCGGTCTCTGCGCCCGGGTACGGCGCCACGCCTGACGGGAAGTTGTGCGTCTCCGCTGCGATTGGGAAAGAAAAGTGTCAGTATTGTATTGGGCGATGTATGGACAAACAGTCACCAGCTTCGGTAAAACAGTGTACGTACGGCCAATCGGCAAACAGCGTGTCCCCGGATTTGGGAAACGCAGATACGTACCCGTGAGCAACAAATCCAAATCAACCGCTCGAGGCTCAAGCTTGGACGGCCCACCCGCGCGGACCGGGCGCAACGGCGTGTTGACGTACCCTCGAATCGCACTGGAGTTGTCCTTGAACGCGATCACGCTGTTGTGTCCGCGCTCGCCCGTTATGGTGTCCTTGACCATCCTGAAAAGGGACTTGGGTTGAGGCACGCCGTCCACGATTAGGTTCCCGCCGAAAAACCAGTGCCGCGAGTGTTCGCTGTTGCTCTGTCCCATGTCGAACAGCTCCACGTTCGTGGGGTCTCGGCCGATGTCGTCCCTGAACAAGGTCAGGTAGAATTCGAAATCCTCTTCATCGAAGGCGAGGCCCATTTCCTTATCCACGCGCTCCAACGCCGCCCGTCCTTCTGCTAACACCGGGATGGTGTACGTCGGCTCGGGGACGGCGTTGGTGACGAACGTCGCCAAAGGTTCGTCGTACACGCACTCGGTCATGCGGTCGTGCACGTTTTGCGCGAAGGCAAGCTTAAGCGTATCACTCATTGCCGTGCCTTTGGTTAACGTGAGCTTGAACCGCCGGCTTCGCTCAAGACGGGTCACCTTCCCCAAGCCGCAGTTGAGGCACACGCCGACCGCGTTCGTGCTCCACGCTGATTGAAACGCCAGCCTCGGGCCGACCTCCACCACGGAATTTTGATCGCTAAACGTGCTGGTATCCGAAAACTGGTCAGGCTCGAAAGTTTCGCGTAACAGCCACTGTAACGTCTCCAGCTCGTCGTTAGTTAACGGGCTCGTGGTTTCCACGTTGAAACACTGTTCCGTTTCGATGGATTCAATACCGCCATCCACGCCGGGCTTCCCATTCGCCTTGCGAAGAAGCGTCGCCGTGGCTTCGGGTGACAGAAACGGCCTGCGGAAAAGCTGCAGCACGGTCCGTTCGGAAGCGGCGGCCGTCTTGGAAGCGGCCGGGCCGGTGGCGACCGCGGACGGGGTCGCGACGCGGCGAGCCGTGACGCGGGCGCGGCGATCTGTTTTGTTTTTTGGGCACAAAGGGCCAGTAGTTTTTTTTTAAGATGTGTCAGTTTTGAACCGAGTTGGGATGGGTCAGCGGGTGCGTGCCACAGAGCAGGTTCTGTTTTTACGTGACCCGTGTTCCGTGTTCTTACAGAGTTCGAAACAGAGAACACCGAACGGTCACCGCGACGCGGTCGCAGGGTTTCGCACGACCCACAGGTGGAAGGTGAGTTTGGTCCATCTGTAGGGTCCGAGAAAAAGACCGATGGTTTTTTCGCAGTGCGATCGCGTTGGAAACAACAACCTCATGGGGTTCCACCGGTTGGCATGCCTATCCCGATTCACTTCGAGTGCGTATTTACACGGGAGTTGTCGCCAACAAAACACGGCCTTTCGCACGTACCTTTCATCCCAAAGCGGTTCCCGAGCGCGGCCGCGCTGGCGCGCTGCGCGAGAGGCGCCGACATGACGACGAGAAAAAGGTAAAGCTCTTGTCACCGACAACAAACGTGGGTCGTTGCGTTGATGCGACCGGGAGTTCAGATGGGCTCTGGTCGGTGTGCTCGAGCGACACTGGAGTGCCTTTGACACTGAGAAGGCGCCAGGAGTTGTGCGGGACGGTGGGACGGACAAGGGAAGGGGAAGGCCTTGGGCACCCTCATCCAAAATATTTCGCCGCCAACCCAACCAGCCGACTTTTTTTTCCCATTTCCGCATTCCGACGACTGATTGCCCATACGGGACTGACACTTTTTTTTTGAACTGTTTGAAATCGTCGTGACAAGTGCAATTTTCAGTTTTGCGTTTTTCTCGTTTGGCCCGAAAGGATGAAGCGACGCGCGTCACAGCCCGAGGCACCGCCACGAAGTCGTGGCCAAGCCCTTTCCGACGCTTCGTCAGTGACCGTCGCGGTTTCGTTTCCGACCGGGTTTCCGTTACTTGAACGCCGCTCGTGACACCGTCGTTACCTTCTCCACGTCCTAGACGACAGAGAGTTCGGAAAGAGACGGTGCCATCTCTCGAGATTCGAATCTCGCCAAATCTCAACGCTTGTCACTCAAAACACCTTCCCCACAACATGTCCGTCATCGACGCCCTGAAGCACTCCGTGCACAACGTGTTCAAAGCGGGCGCCGAGTCCGTAATGCGCACGAGGGTCACTAGCGCTTTCGTGGAGAAGGGGGTTGTGACTCCTGAAGAGTTCGTGCTTGCGGGTGATTTTTTAGTAGCGCAATGCCCGACGTGGGCGTGGCAGTCGGGCGATGCGAAGTGTCAGAAACCGTACCTACCCCCAACTAAGCAGTTCCTGGTTACGAAAAACGTGCCTTGCCGCGAACGCGCTTCCGCGATGGAGAAATTCGCTGGCCGGGAAAAGCACCTCGAGGGCGAAGACGACGGGTGGGTCGAGGCGGGCGGCGACGGGATGGGCGGTGGTGACGACGACGACGAGGATGTCCCGGACATTGAAATGAGCGGCTTGAGCGTTTCACCACCCAAAACACCTTTGACTGTTTCACCCCTGGAAACGCAGAGTACCACTACTGACGAGACCCAAGCAGAAACGCCAGCCAGCAACGCCTCCAGTGATGACATCCCCGACATGGACGATTTCGTGGATCTCGGGGCGGAGGAGGGGGAGGACGAAGCGGCGCTTGCGGTCGTTTCGGGAACGAAGAAAACAGAAGAAGACTCCGAGGCGCACATTTTGAAAACAAGAACCTACGACCTTTCCATCACGTACGACAAGTACTACCAAACCCCGCGGGTGTGGCTCTGCGGGTACGACGAGCAGTACCGTCCATTAGACCCTAAAAAGACCCTACAGGACATCAGCGCGGAGCACGCCCGAAAAACGGTGAGTATTTCCCATTTACCACATTTCGCCGACTGATTGCCCATACACGACTGACATTTCTTTTTTTTCAATCAGGTCACGATCGACCCGCACCCGCACACGGGAACGCCGAGCGCGTCGATTCACCCTTGTAAGGTACGCGTTGGGGCTTTCCCAAATCAGGCGGCACACTGTTTACCGCCCCATTCGTGACTATTTACTGTGCACTACATACATCACACGTGCCCTGTTTTATCTCTCAGCTGGTGACTGTTTGTCCATACATCGCCCAATACACGACTGACCCTTTTCGCGTACCAATCGCCAGCACGGAGCCGTGATGAAGAAACTCGTCGACAACGCCACGTCCAACTCGGGCGAACCGCCAATCGTGGAGCACTACCTTCTCGTGTTCCTCAAATTCATCGCGTCCGTGGTGCCCACGATCGAGTATGACTACACGCTGGCGATTTGAGGGATTCAGTTACCAGGATTTAGTTGAGGGATACGCAACCAGGAGGTACCCTAATCCCGGTGACCTGTATTTGTACAACGAACAACGTACTTACGAGTATTTTTTTCTACGAACGTCGACGTATCACAAACGCGCCCGCGCTCGCAAACGCCTGATCGTCACGATCCCACTCCTCGTCCCCCCCCCCTACCTCCCCCCCCCGGTTTCGGTTTCGATAACGCCTTTTCAATCGCGTCCCGGACCATCGTTTCGCCTTTTCTCGTAATCTCGGGAGTCGCGCCGATTATCCGCACGGTTTTTTTTTTGTTGTCATAACTCATCACGCACTCGGAGTCTTTTTGTAACCGAATGATGGTGCTCCCGTTGCGTCCGATCACCACGCCCAGGTCCGCGCCCACGTGGAGTAACAAATCACACCCCTCAGCAGCGGCGCCTTCGAAACCGTTTGGTAGCGAATACGTCTTACGATAGGTAAAAGAAAGTGTCAGTGTTGTGTATCGCGACGGCCTGGTCAACAGTCACCGGCGTTAGAGGTAAAACGTGTACGGCGGGGTTTGGGAAATAAAATAAGGGCGTCGCACCTTCACGCCCGCCACGAACCGGAACTCTAGGTTCAGTTTGGTCAATTTCCCGGTGAACTCCTTGTTCGCGATTTCGACGAGCAAAGCTGCGGCGACGGCGACGGCGGGGAGGGTTTTCGTGACCAAGCCGGTTTGAGATATCGTCACCGTTAGAGCGTCCTCGTTCACATTGAACGAACACCCGGTACACTCGCAGAGCATGTCGAGATGTTTTTTGTCGGCACCGCCCACGACTCGGCCGAAACCGAACGGCCCGCCGCAGGTCACGGTCGCGGCGGCGACGGTGTCTTCGGCTCCGTCGTTTGACACTGACACTTTCGCGGACTCCGTAACAGTGGCTTTGAATTCGTCCGGGACGTTGTTGGGTTCGCGTACTAAAGGCGGTGACACGTCACCCACTCCGTTCGCGGGCAGGCGTTGTAAACGACTTCGCAGGTCACCCCCGTTTGTTTGCGGAACTTGGTGACTACCGCCTTGGTGACTACCGCCTTGGTGACTACCGCCTTGGTGACTACCGCCGCGTTCAAAACCGGGCGCCTCCGCCGAAACCCCGCCGCCGTGCCACCCGTCCCACGCGATGTTCTTCTGCGCCAACGATTTTTCAATCATGTGTCTCGCCTTGTCCACGTTTTCCGGGGTCCCGGTAACCACCACGGTTGTTTTATCGGTCTCAACCAAAACCTTGGCGCCCGTCGTTGATTCGATCCGCCGCACGTGTTCCCCCTTAACCCCAACCACCAAGCCGTTGTTTCCGCGCGTGTCGATGACCCACCGGCTTTCGGTTGTTTGGTCGTGTCTGGAATCGTAGTCGTGGCCAGGGTTCCGCGGCGGTCCGGTTCGATCCTGAGGCCTCTCACCCACGCGTTGTCGTTGCGTCTCGGGGTGGTCGTGGTACGCATCATGGCGATCCGGTGCGTTTCGTTTCTGCCCAACAACAGATGCGGCGTACGACCCGAACTCGCTGCCGTCGTACCCTCCAACCGTGTTTCCTCCGCGAACCGGCATGTCGTATTGGCGACCGGCGCCGGAGCCGTCGGCGCGGAACAGCCTTGTCCGAGTAACGCCGAAAGTGTCAGTCGGTCGGTCGTGATGTGAATCCGGGATTGGTAGTACGTAAACAGTCGTGGTACCGTCCGACGGGAATGCGCCCTTCTGGTGGTAACAGTCACTTCGTCAAAACGCGTATGGGCAATCGTGGAGGCGTGGGTGTGGGGTGGGAAAAACCCGTACCAATCCAGCGCGTCCCGCACCAGTTCCACGTCCCCCACTCTGGGCGGCGGCGGCCCGTTGTTGCGTTCGGCCGCGTTTTGACAAGCGGTTAAATAAGTATCCCACTCCCGCAAAGCCGGGACGGTGTTCGACAAATCCCCCAAGTTCGCGGGTTGTTCGAAAACACGCCCGCTCCGGTCGAACGCGCGTAGGATGAACACCGCCGTTTTTCCGCCGCAAACCGTTTTTCCATCAGGCAACGCGCCGCCCGCCAGCTCCGCGATTTGAAACACGCCTTGGCCAACCCCGAGCCGCACAACCGCGCCCCGTGCTCGTCGTAATGACTCACACGCGAACCTCGGGTCATACATCAGTGAATTCGTCACGAAACCTACGTCCGGGTTTACCGGGCCGGGACCGAACTCGTCGGCGCATACGAGGCGCGCCAGGTCGTTTCTGGTTAAAAAAATAGTCGCGGCGTCGTCCAAATCGGCGGGCAACGCCCGGTCCTTGAACCGCCCTGAAGGGGGGGCGTGGTAGGCAGACCGGCCGAAAGGGCCGTGAGTTGTGCCCACCCCTCCAACCGGGCCTCCACTGGGAGGGTGCGGGTACCCAAGCCTCGGGGCGGCGGGGTAATCGCCGAGCGGCAACGGCGGGTGAAACAGATCGTGCGGTCGAAACTCTCCAGCCTCCCACGGCGCGCCCCCAACCGACCGCCGTTGCTCGAACCCCGCGTTGTCCACCCCCCGCTGGCCTTGCCCGTTCGGGGTGCGCACCGGGTACGCGCCCGCCCCGGCCAGCGGTGCGAGGGACTCACCGTGCCCGACCCGCCCGGCCCGGTGGGAGGTGTTGTCGCAAGGCGGAAACGACTCACGCGCAGCGGTGCCATTGAGTCCGCCGCGTCCGCCGGCCCGGCCTCGGCCCGCGGAACCGGCGGACCTGTCTCTACCGCCCGCGTTAATCCCGGCCGGTCCTAAGGCGCCAACAGAACCGGGCGCATCTCCGACACCGAAAGAACTCGTGGCGTCGCGTCGACCCGCGGGCTCAGCGGCGGTACCGTCGCCACCATCGCCGACGCCGATGTCATCGTCGCGTTTATGCACCGGTCGTCTCCGATCGGCGTCGTGTTCGGATTCGGAATCGTTCCCACCGTCGGTCGCGCCCGCGTTCGGGGCTAAGTCGCCCCCCAAACCAACCTCAGGCGACGGCGATCGCAACGGGCTCCCCTCGCTGAGAAGATCCGCCTCGACGTCCGGGGAGGCGGGCATCGCGGGGGCACGACGGTGGCGCGGACACCGAATGGGAGATGAGTGTGATGAGATCGCGCGAACGAGAGACGAGCCAAGACAAGAAACACCTTACAAGACGAAAACGCAAATTCCACGAAACCGATGCGACCGGCCTGATTCGTTTTTCCCGTAAGTCTCGCAAACAACCGCCGACTCCCGTAACTTCCAACTACCTCTATCAAACGACCCAAACCCAATTACAGCTCCTCCAGCTCCACCGCGAGCTCCTTGAACAGCCCGTCCAGTTTCTTCCGCGGCTCCGAGGATGGTGGCCCGGCTTCTTTTTCCCACCGCGTTTTAAGCGGCCCGAGGATGTACGCTCGTCGTCGTTTGAAGTGCTCGAAAATAGCATCCGCGAATTCCAACACCGGCTTGCGAAGCTGCTCGAGCATCGCGTACCGCACCACGTACTCCACGATCTGCACGTTGTACGCGTCGCTTTGTTTCGTGCCGTCCACCGTGCCCATCGTGCGCTCGTACCCGGGCTCGTTGAAAAAAGGCTGGTTCACGAAAATCAGGGACTGGATTGAAATGATCACCTGCGTGATCGTGCTCACGGACGCGTCCCAGGTTTCGCCTTGCGCGCCTTGCCACGTGCCCAACAAACTCAAACAGACCTTCCCGTCTTTGTACAGGTTGGGGTTGAGGCGACACCGGCCGCCGCCCGTGGTTTTGAATTTGATTTTCGGCGCGCAGGTCGGATACCCGCTGGGAAAGAACGTATCGAACGTGAAAAAACCCGCGTCGTATGGCGTCTCCTCCGGTCCCGTGATGCCCACGCTCCAAAGCACGCTCCTCTCTTCGTCCACCCTGACCAGCGCGGTGCTTGATCGGCTCAACGGAAGCGTCGCGGTGAGGCCGGCCATCTCCCGCGCTACCCTGACTAAGTGCGGTCCCGTTTTTAAGTCCCGCGTGGCGTCGTCGAGAAACGCGTGTTTCCGTCCCGTACCGCCAGAAGAGGTACCGCTCGGGCCGGCGCCGGCGTCTCCGTTCGTGTCACTCGCTCCCGGTCCGTCCCCGTCCCCCGACACCACCCCCGAGACGTCGAACACCAAAGGCCGCATCGCGACCACGTACGCCGCTTCCGAGACGAACTCCTCCGAGTCGTTGAATGACGTGGCTCCTTTTTTGCCCAGCCTTCCCCCAGGCTTACCATTGCTTTTTCCAGGTTTGGCAAGGTCTTCCCCGGGTTCTTCCTTGCTGCTGCCCGTCTTACCCGCCTTGGCAGTAGTCTTCGTGGTCTGCTTCCCTTTCGCTGCGGTGTCCCGTTTCGACCTCCGATTGGGAAGTTCCGCCTCCGTCTGCGACGTTTCCGGAAAAGTGTTTCCCGAAACGCTCGCCACAACCGCGTCGCGCGCGGACAAAATGCGCCGCGCCAGGGAGATTTCCAACCGCGCGGTTTTGTGCCACTCTTGATTCGAATCGATTGCTGAGCTCCCGGTGGTGAGCGCGTCGTTCGACTTGACAGTAACAGGAGGCGTTGCAGTAACCTTGGCAGTCATCCCGTGCTCCGTCACCGTTTCGTCCGTCACAGCAGGTGTGTGCCCCTCGCTCGCCTTCATGCTGCGCAGGTAAATCTCCGCCTGCGCGGCGACTTCCGTGAGCGACGACGCGATTGAGGTTTCGGTTTTTTGGGACGGACGCGGGTTTTTTTGTTTCGTTTTTCCCCCGCTCCTTCCGCCCGTCTCGGCCGCGTGTTGTTCCACCAGCAAATCCGCGCACCCGCAGTCCACCAAGGCGAACACCGCGTCTAGTAAACAACCGAAATACGTAGCCCGTTCCGTCATGTCCATGAACGCGCACCCGATTAACTCGCGCGTGATGAACGCCACCACGCATGACCGGCGGAGCACGCGCTCCGTGGTGGCGCGCGAGATTTCCGCGCGCCTACCGAGCTTGGCGAACTCTGATACCGATAAAACAAAGTGTCAGTCTTTCGTAATGTGTATAAGTAAACAGTCAGAGGTAATCGTCCCTTCTGGTACGAATATATCGCGATGTATAGACAACAGTCACCAGCGTTAGAGGTAAAACGTGTACGGCGGGATTTGGGTAACTGGAAAGGCGTGTACCTTTGGTGAATCGATTCGTCGTCGCGGTCGCGGGTTGGTTGTCGTGCACCGCGGACGCGCGCGCGTCAATCGCGCCGTTACCAGAACAAGACGCACCGCCATCCTCGCCTCCAGCCATTGCAGCGCCTCCAACCATTGCAGCACTCCCAACCCCAACCCCAACCCCGATGCGAATCAAACACACCGTCTCTTCAATCAACGTTCGCACCACCCCGTCCTCCGCGCTCTGCGCCACCCGCGCCGCCGTGGCGTCCCAGTTCCGAACCGGCGCGCCGTCGCCGTCGCCGGTCCCAGTCCCGCCGCTCGAAAGCTTCCCGCTCCCGTCGTGCCCGTACCCCGTGCCTTTCGCCCAGGTTTCCGATTTCTTGTCGACAATCTCTTTGCGTTGGGTGTTTAACCGGACCGCCTCGCTGTCCTTTTCTGTCGTTGTTAAGTCGACGTCGTCCTCGCCGACATCCCCGAAGGCGTTTGTGGTAGAAGTGTCCGCGTCCATTCCAAACTCGACGTTTTCCACTGTTTGTCCGTACATCCCTTCGTACGCCGCCGGCGTGATCGGGTTCCCCTTTGACGTGCCGCACGCCGCAAGCTTGGCGAGCGTGCTTTCCAACAAACTGGGGTGGTCGCAATACGACCCTTCCAGGGAGGTTTCGGTCATGTCCAGACAGTTCAAGTCGCACTCCAAGTCCACCCGCGCGTGTTTCTGCAAAAAGTTTTGCAGAAAAAGAAGAACCCCACTCGTCGCGGTGAAGGGCTGCCAGTTTTTCAGGTGCAGCGTGGGGTGCGCGGCTAAGGCTTGCGGGGTTATTCCGGCTAACCGCGGTCGAACAACCCTTACTCGCGGCGGGTAAAACGGGTACAAATCGGGTTTGAAGCTTATCCGTAACTGCACGTAGTCGTACCCGTTGACTAGCTCCAGGGTCTCCAGGTCAGCCTGAAGGGAGGATTGATGAGTTTCGCGGTTGCTTTTGTTTTTCTTGGAACGGTTCAAGGACGAAACCGCCTCCGACAAAAAAGAAAGTGGTTAACGTCTGTCGTGACGTGTATTACGTAAACAGTCACGGCAGAGGGAAGACGTCCCTTCGCAGGACGAGTATGCGCAATCGCGTAGGCGGAGTGTGGTGCTTGGGAAAGGTCCGCACCTCAAACGCGCTCGCCGGGAACCGCACGTCCCACTCGTACACGTCGTGCTCCACGGCTTGCACTTTGCACGTTCGAAACGTGCCGTTGACCCATATGCCTTGCGTTTTCTGAAGCGAAAACAGCTCGGCGTATAAACGCTGAAACGCACCTTCGGACGAAAAAATCTGATCCCGCGCGCACCGCTTCATCTCCCAGGTTTCCGTCTCCGCGTCGGATTTGGTGCGATTTTTGGTATCCTCAAAGCTCCGGGGCGCGTCGCAGTCGTTCGTGTCCAGCCTCGCCAGCCGCGCCGCTACCCTCCGCTCCTCCCGTTCCTCGCACTTGCGTTTGTTCTGGTAAAGAACCGTGATTTCGGAGGAGGAGAGGTTTTTGCTCTCCAACCCGTGGTGATCCAAGTCGGCGTCGTCGTTTGAGGGCGCGTCGTTTTCGGAGCCCGAGCCCGAGCGCGCGTCGTCGTCGTCGTCCTCCGAGTACCCGTACCCCGACCCCGAGTCGCTTCGCTCTTCCCCATCCCTTGAAGGCGCTTTGAATGTTTTGGACGGATTCGGGTGCTTGGTGTCATCGTGCGTGGGGGTCACGGTGCGCACGTCGAACTCGCTCGCTCCGTGGTCTTGTTGCGCGTTTCGCGACGCTTGCCTGGCTCGACTCGCGACCGGCGCCATCTCGTCGGCGCACTGAAACGCCTCGCCAACCCAGCAAACAGTCTTGAACAAATCCGTCCCCTCGCCGCCGCCGCCAGCGCCGAGCTCCAGGGAGGTATTCAGCTCGCGTACGTGCGGTGTGGAATGCGAATCGTCGCTGGTCGCGAGCACGGTGCCGCGCGGGTACCCGTCCTGGGAGGTTGGGGAGGGAGGAAATTGGAACAGTTCGTCAACCACAGAACTGACGTGCTTCCGCTTGCCGAGATCTGGTTTGAGTAGTGATGGTAGGTCGTCGTACTCGCAACTGGAGCGAGGGGTCAGAGCTTCGGTGGCGCCGCGACGACACGCACCTCGAACATCAGCACCAAAGATATGTCCCGTCCGCCGTGGTGCAACCGCAACGTGACGCATATCCCGTCCTCGTCCGTCTCGAATCCGCGCAACACGCCCGGAGGAGAGGCGCGCGTTTCCGTGGCCAGCGATTCGGCGAGCGCGCGCGCGTGGTCACGAAGCCGTGACCCCATCGCGAGCGGAGGTACGCAGCGCGCTCGGGACTCTACTGGAGCGAGTGTGGAGAAGGGGCGTGCAGACCCGCGGAGGCGGGGCGAACAGGCACGGCGTCACGGCGCCGCAGCGTTGTGTGGGTAGTGGATCTCCGTAGTCTATCGTGTTTTTGTCCAAAACAGGAGATGAGGCCCAAAATCACCGCTCAACCGAATCTGGAGCAATCGGTCGCTGGTGGTTTCTTCCCGACGCCGCCCTGTGTTTCACACCGTGCCGCGCGGCGGGCGCGTGCCTTGAGGCCATGCCGACCCCCTTGCTGAAACGTGACCCGCTGGAGACCATAATTCGCGGCGCGGAGTGGTTGGGACGACCGCGGGCGGGTTCCAACTCCAAAGATGGAAACTCGCGGGTTGCGACGGCTTCCGCTTCATCCCCCACGGAACGCGAAGGCGGTCGCGGGCGGGAGTTCGACCGGCAGCTCGAGCTGCGCGGCGGGGTATGGCTGGGGCATTTGCGGGTTTGCGATGACCCGTGGGGTCCGGTGATGAGCAAACGACGAACCCTGATGCGGGACGAACGCGCAAGGCCGCACGAGCACGAGAGCTTGGCGAACTTGTCGCGAGCAGACACGTCGGTTTCGGACGACGGCAGCGGCGCCAGCGATGGGAACGACGCGGACGTGACGTTGGACGAAAACACCAGCGGGATGGAACGGGGCGTCGACCTGGTGGATTCGGGACAGGCGGCGGTTGTTGATTCGCGCGCCCGAACCTCCGAAACGAAGCACGAACACGACGAACGCAGCGGCGGCACGTTGATGCGCGATGCCGCCGCGGGAGAAACATCTGCAGGAGAGGCTCGTGATGTGCAATGGAGCGGTGTCGACGGCGCGCTCGGCGGCGCGGAGGATGGAGTGGGGCGACGAAGGGGACGGCTAGGTTCGGATTCGTCGCGATGCCACAAAGGGTCGTTTCGCGGCAGCGACAGGGAAGGCTTCGCGAATTCGGAAAGTGTGAGACATGTTCCGCGGAAGTGGAGCAAGGGGCACCAACAAGTGACCACCGGTAATTCATTTGGTGAACACATTCTGTGCGGCGTCATCGCGAAGCCGCCATCCGCCGGGTGCGGCGTTCCGGGCACCGCGAACGGCGAAGGGCACCAACGCGCGCTGGCGGCTGGGAGCACGTTTCCACTAGTGTTGGACGGCCGGTTAATCGCACCGGGAAACCCGGGGTGGCCACACCAGTGGAACCCGGTGGCGCTGCTGCAGCTGTTTCCCACGGCGTCGCGCGAGACGAGCGAGGAGGTACGTTTTGCATTTCCCAAATCCAGCGACTGTTTGCCCATACAAGACTGACACTTTTCGGGTAAAACTCCAAGGAATCGAAAAAGCAGTTTGCCGAAATCGTGGGAAAACTGACGCCGGTTGAACCGGGCTCTCGTTCAGGTGCCGAGAAAAATGTTCCACAAAACCGCACAACAGAAAAAAAGAACGGAACCCGGACTGCAAACCCGTTTAGCCCTAAACACAGTCACGAAGCCGTCGTGGGTAACGGAAAGCGTGCGTACGCGGAGGAGGGCGAGGGGGAGGTAGGTGTTCCTACGGTTCGATCGACGCGGGCGCGAGCGGCGGCGGCGGCGAGCGCGACGCGAAAAGAACCGGAAAAGAAACCGGCCGCTAAAAAACGTAAAGACCGTAAAATCACACAGCATGCCCCGATGCCGACCGACGACACTCTGTCCATACACAGCGGCGGCGGCTTGCTGACCACCTCTTCAGCAGACTTCCACGAAGGTAACTTTTCCGCGTCGAGAGCAGATTTGAAAGGCTCCCACCGGCAGCGCGCGTTGAGAGTGGATTTAGAAGGCGGGTACTGCGCGTTCATCGTGTGCGACGCGGGGTTACCAACAGAGCTGCGCCAAAGGGTTACCGGTACTGGTAACGGATTGAATGAAACTCCAGTACCTAGCAGTACCAGTTCTGAAATGCCTTCCACAACGTCAAATGGAATGGACGTGTCAGGAATATCTTCCTCGATCACAAACGGGTCCCACGCGACGCGGGTTCAAAACACTTCAGGTCAGATTCGTGACCCCGAAAACAAAGACGATACCCAGAATCGAACTGATGCGGATGCGTCACCAGCGGACTTACCACTCGCGACAAGTCACCAACCGTCCTTGTGGGTCATCGTGCAAAGCGCCGAGGTTGACGAAACCGGCGCCGCGCACCGCCGCGGGTCGGCGCAAACCCCGGTGCCCGGAGCGCACGTCCAGCCGTCGCGCGGGATCCTGCGACACCGACACTCCAAGCCGGTTTTGCGGCCGCGAAGTGATTTGCTTTCTTTGGTCAGGGATTGCGTGATGGGCCGCTTGATTGGGGGTGGGGGCGGTGTTGGTGTTCACGGTGGCGGTGTTGGCGTTGACACTGAAGCGGTTGACGGTCTGGGGCGCGAAATTGCCCGCGCCTCGGTTGACGGCTGGCCGGCTGACGCGCGTGCGTTGCCCTCGGCCACGGCCACGAGGGTTTCACAGGCGGGTCATTCAGAACCAACGCCTTTCTTCGGCGCCGACTTCCACGCAAGCCACCAAAACAGCGACGGCGACGTCTCCTTCGACGACAGCGAACGCTCGCCCGACGCGCACTCGGGCGCGAGCAGGTACGTATTGGGCCTTTCCCAAATCCAGGCACCTACGTTTGCCGACTGTCCCAGAGTAATTACTCGTATCACTCACATCACGAAACACTGATACTTTCTGTTCACAATCAGCGGCGAGTCCTCGGGGGACGAGGGTTTCTCGGGCGACGAGTCGGGCGACGACTTTGTGTCGGGGGCCGAGTTGGGTGCGATGACACCGCAAGGACAGGTGTTGACCACTGACAGAGGTTTGAATGTTTCAGGGCACCTTTTGCACGACCCGCCCGGGTCGACGCCGAGGGCGGGTGAGACGCAAACGCAAAGCAGCGAGCTCGTCTGCGCAAGTTCCGAATCGTTTCCCACGTCAAACCCGCCGCCGCCAGACGAGTCACGCGACGACCAAGGCGTTGGTATTTCGGGAGTTAGTATTCAGGGTATGGGTATTAGGTCAGGCACTTTCCACGCCCCGCCCGTGCCTCTTGACGGGTTGCGGTTTTCGTTGTTGGGGTTCGAGTTGGAGCACCCCAAGGTGTCGCGACTTCTGCGCGCCGCGGAACAGCGAGGCGCGGTGTTCGTTCCCCACCCCACCCCGGATTCCGTGGATTTGCTCGTAGTGCACCCGCCGTTCCTGCCGATGCTGGGCTCGCCGAAACTGCCGTTCGCGGTACGGGCCTTTCCCAATCACCACACACCGCCTCCCTGATTGCCTATACTCGTACCAGAAGGGACTATTACCTCTGACTGTTTGTCCATACATCGCGATATACAAGACTGACACTTTTGTTTTACAATCAGGTGTCCGCGTTTTTGCGACGGCGAAACGTGAAGTTCGCGCTCGGGTTGAGGCACCTGGAGCTTTGTCTGGAACTGGTGCGTATTGGGGCTTTCTTCAAATCCAAAGACTGCGCACAGCCCCTATGTGACTGTTTGTGTTTACTCCTAGTAACAACTGTGTCAACTACATACAACGCAAGTGCACTGTTTTACCAAAGCTGGTCACGGTTCATACCGATTACCCTGACTGTTGTCCATACATCGTCCAATACATCGCGATACATGGCACTTGTACACTCAAGACTGACACGTTTCTTCAACAATCGCAGGAGCGCCGCGTGGACCCTCGACGGGAAACCCTGGAGGTGTTCCCCGCTGGGGTTTTGCTTGTCGTTGATGAAAGCGCGCTGCTTTCCTCGGACGGGGTTACTGAGCGGCTGGCGAAACTTTTAGGACAAGCCGCCGCCGCCGCCGCCGCCGCCGCCGCCGCCGCTGGGGAATTCCACTACGGCACTAACGGTATCAGGTGGGTATTTCCCAATCACCACGTTCCGCCTCCCTGATTACAGCCCCTACTTGACGTCCACTCATCAAAAGGAAGTGCACTACATACATCACAAGTGCACTGTTTGCGGAATACAAGTTACGAACAATTTGACCGACTGACACTTTCTTTTTTATCGTATCAGGGAACCCCCTCCGTGGCCGTGGGCGATCAAAGTGCACCAAGGAATTTTTCACACCCTGATGGTCCAGAAACTGAAAGCGCAACGCGCGCCGATTTTGCCCACCCCCGAGGCGAACGCGGCGTGCGAACAGGCGGTGTTTCGTATCGAAAGCGCGTTGAAAGCGCTTCACGCGTTGCGACAACAGGGCGACCGGAGCGTTCGCGGGGCGCGGTTGTTGGGCATAACCTGGGAAGAGAGCGATAGCTCACGCGTGGATAATCAAACCACGGTTGGGAACGTGGATGGGAATGAGAATGAGGATGGGAACAACCCGGACAACAAGGGTACGGCAGATGATGATTCAACCCGGAACAGGAGCCCATCCACCGGACTCCCTCCGCAAGCCGTGCGCGACGCGGTGAGGATCGCGGCGAAGCACGCGGCGCTGTGCCGCGTGGTTTTTCTGGTCACCGAATCCAAAAAAACGCTGGTTGCGGCGCGGGCACAGCGCTCAATTTTAAGCTCCGGCGTGGACGGCGCAGCTGGTTTCCTGGAGGAGTTGATTCAGGAGATGTGGGGCGAGACTATCGCCGCTTCGTTGAAGCCGTGGGCGAACGGGGTCGGGTCCGTGGCGCGGAGAACGGAAAGGGGAGACGCGAACGATCCAGATGAAAGACTGAATGAATTCGAACACGTAAGCGAGGGAAATACCCGTGGGGGAAGAGGCGGTGGAAGAAGTGGACGTTTGGGAGGTCCGCGAAGTACGGATGGAAACGCCGATACTGACGACGAAAACGCGTCAACGCGAAAGAAACGCGTCGCTATCGCGGACCCCACCCCGGGGTCGCCCGATTCAAGGGCGGCACGCGCGGAGGGCGACTCCGAGGGTAATCAACCGTCCGATTCGAACGGAGGGGCGGGGTCGCTCTTGTCATTAGGCGGCGGCTCAATCGCGGACGGGCCGGTGGTTTCGAGCGGCGACGAAGCCGGCGGCGGCGCGTGCGTGTCGAGAGGAGGGACGCACACGCCGCGCGTTGTTTACAACACTGATAGGGATCACAGGTACGACGCTAATAACGATGAAACCGAAACGGCGCTCGCGCTTGAAATCGGGACATCGGCGACGCCGCCCGCGTCGCAGGCGGGGTCGGAGCGGGGCGGAGATTTGGAGGGAACGCCTGCGGCGTCGGAAGGAGACTCCGGGGCAATTGGTGTTGATAGAAGGGGTGTTTCTTCCACAGGAAGATTGGAGCGCCGATCAAATTCTGGGGACGACGGCGGCGTGTCGGGCGGCGGCGGGAGCACGGCGGGGGATTGGGGGGGCGACACCGGCGCCACGACGTCTGGGAGCAGAGGCGGCGACGAAGACCGTCGCGGATGCGAGTCGGACGTTAATCACCGTACTTCATCAAAAGTACGTCATACGTCATCGGAAGTGCATCACACGTCAGGGGAGGAGTATGTGACGCACCACCAAACGCACGTCGACGCCGGGGGAAGCGGGATTCACGGCGGCGGCGGCGAGGGCGACGACGAGGCGAACGAAATCACTACGAACGAGGGTGACCACCGCATGGGCAACTCCAGGCACGTCACGCCGCCGGCGCACCCGACTGGGTCGTTCTCGGGTGTGATTTCTGGTGTCACCGGCGGCGGCGGCAGCGGCGGGCACGGCACCACGGTTTCGTCCGGGTTCGCAGGACCCTCTTGTGAAGTGCACCACAGAGACAACGTGGGTGAGCACCGCGGCCGGCGCGACGGCAGCGCGTCGTCGTCGCACCGGTTACACAAATCCGTCCGCTTCGCCACCACCATCGACGACGGCGGCCAAAGAACGGGCACCAGAGGCCGGTACTCCCCGCCGCCGTCGCCGCCGCGTTCGGGTTTAGGTTTAGGTTTAGGTTCCGGGCACCCGCACCGAACTCCGAGCCGGGAGCAACGCGAGGACACACCGCCTGGTCACGTCTCGCGTGGTCTCAGGGAAGACACACCGCCCGCGCCTGGCGGAAACTCGGTGGATTCGCACGGCGGAATCAGTGGAGACCCTGTGCTGCTTGGTGGGCTTCAAAACATATTAACCGACAATGACGTCGGCGACGATGACCTGACCCTGCCGAACGAGACGCAGCTGGCGGCGTTGCGCGCGATGGGTGAAACGCGCCATGTGGCGCCCGACGGCTTTTCGGGGTTGATACACGCGCCCGTGGGAGGTATCCGTGTCGATTCCGAAATCGAGGAGCCTGTCTTGGTCGCAAAAAGTGTGTTAGGAAAGCGAGCCGGCGATGGCCTCGATGACGCAAACGGAGCGGGAGCGGGACCGTCAAAGCGAACCGGAAGGAACGCGTCGCCGCCGCCTCCCGTGTGATCAATCCGAAGGATATTATTATGTAGTCATAGAGTATTTAGTCTCATTCACGGTCGGCGTCTTTATAAACTAATATTCCCCTCGTTCCAACACGGTCAGATCAACCGTCGCGTTGAGTTGGTGCAGATACTCTCTGCGCTTTCGATCGTCGTCCTTGTTCGCACCCTCCAGTTTCATTTTGATTTTTTCGCCAGAAACGAAATCGCGTTCGCCTGAATCGGACGACTCGGAATCGCTATCACTATCGCTGCCCCGTTTGCGGTTCTTACGTCGCTTCTTCGCATCCTTACCCTTGCGCTTCTTCGCGTCCTTCTCCCGTTTCCGTTTCTTTCCCTTGTCGTCCTTCTTTTTGTCCTTTTTCTTTGAACTCTTTTTCGATTTGCTCTTGGCGCTTTTCTTTCGGCCAGAAGATGACGACGAACTCGACGAATCGTCGTACGCGCTGCTGTCCGAGACGTCGCCATCGCCAGCGCCGGCGCCGGCCGCGAGTTTCTTTTGACTCGCCGCCATCGCCATTTCCAGCTCCAGGTGTTTATCAAGCGCGCCCGACCCTCGGGCGGCTTCGCTTAAACCTCCCCCGCGAATCGGTTCGCCCGCGACCACCCAAAGGCTCGTGGGCTCGTCACTTTTCTCGTTTCGTCGCCACTCGTGCACGGGCGCTTTCGCAATAGCCGCCGTCGCGCGCTCCAAGCCTTTCGCCAAACCAACCTGCGCATCCGTCGTCGCGGGTATGAAAACGCTCTTGTTCCCGACGTTCCACATCGCGCGCGCCACTCTGGTGGCCACTTCGGGGGTTGCCGAAGCCCCCGCCGAAATCCCGAAATTAAAATGATAAAATCGTTTCGACAATCAGATTGTCGTCAATTGTCGTTCGCCTCCCGAACCCAAACCACAACTCGGGCCGCGCAAGGCACGCGTCCGGAACATGTTTTCGGGCGGAGGTCTCGGCGGGATGTTCGGCGGCAGGAAGCCGCGCGGTGATGCCGGAGCAGACGCGTCGAGCACGCCTGCCGTGAAAAACAAAGGATTACCAGGCAATTTGTTCGGGACGTCGAGGTCCGGGACGGTGCCTTCCCAAACGAAACCGCCTCCCACGACACCCACTAAACCCGAATTAGCGGACGATGACCTCGCGGGGATGTTCAAGCGAGCCATCACGTTGCTTGAAAATATCACACGCAGGGTGTCCGCTGGGCGAGTGCCAGATGACATAGCCGCGACCGATGATGACAGTAGGCAATTCACGCGACTCAACGAAGTCAAGCGTTTGGCGACCCGGATACGAACCGGGGTGGGTAAACTTCCGGATGCCAGTGAGCGAGTGGCGTGGGAGGCGCAGTTGGGGTTTCTGGACACAGAAACCGCAAGTGCGGTGGACGCGGTGTTGCGTGCGGCGTCACCGGCGCCGAAAGCGAACGGGTGGTCGAGCCGAGTTGCGATTTCGACGACACCGGTTGGAAAAAAAACCGAAACACCAAACGCGACCGGCGCCGGTGATATGTTCGCCGGACTGACCATGACGCCGAATTCGGCAGCACCGGTGACGGGCGGACCGATGACGGGTGGTCCGATGTCTATGCCTCCGACACCAACCGGTAATCAAGTATCCATGAACGCGGTTCTGGTGTCTCCCGCTTCAGCCAATTCGCCATCGGCCGTGAATGCATCGGCCGGCGGGTTGTTCAGCGGACTCTCCGTGTCGCCGTCGCCGAGCGGCGCGACGACACTGAATTCTCTCGAGTTATTAGACCGTCAAGAGTCACTGAACGCTCATACGAATGTCGACAATGCCGCGCCGCCGGAAACTAGCGCGTGCGCGTCGCCTGGAATTTCCCTGGAACCGCCGCCTCCGCCGTTGGACGTGAGGGTGTTGGATGCTGGGACGACGGTTGTGACGAACGAAGCACGCAAAGTGGAAGAGACGCATAAGCACGCTTCGAACGAAACCGAAAATGGAGAAACATCGCCGTTGCCCACGCGGAGGCCCCGCGTGCGTCTCGGGTACGCGCGGGAAACAGATGAGGGAGTTTCGGGTGCGGCGGGACCGTCGGCGGGACCGTCGGCGGGACCGTCAGAAGCGGAAGCGGAATCTACGGCGAAAGCGAAAGCGCAGGCTGAAACCGAGGCGAAAGCGCGGGGTGATGAAGAAGCTGGTGAAAAATCCAAAGCCGAAGCTTCCGAAGCCGCTCGTGTTGACGCGGCGGCTCGCGCTGACGCGGAAGCGGAAGCGGACGCGTTGCGATTGCGAGCTCAAGCAACGGCTGCGGAACAAACCGCGTTGAGTGAAAAGAATCGCCAAGAAGCACACGTGTTGATGCGCTGGCAAGCCGCGGTGCGGATTCAGTCGCACCACCGAGGCCGCCGCGACCGGATGGCGGTGTCAAAAATGCAAGCCGCCGTGGCGCTCGCGCTCGCCGCCGTGGCGAAGGCGGATTTGGAGCGCTCTCTTAGCGAATCAAAAGCCGCGAGCCGGATACAAGCCGCACTCCGAGCGCGAGTCGCAAAGGCGGAGGTTGCGAAGATCAACGCGAACGCGAAAGCGGCGTCGCTCGCCGCGGTCGCGGCGGTCGCGGAAATCCGAGCCGCGGAGGCTGAGGAAAGCGCCGCGGCGGCTGAAAAGCAGGCTGCCTTGGCGGAGGCGCAGGAACGCCGAGCGCAGGAAAGGGCGGCGTTAAAAATACAAACCCTGCTGCGAGGACGAACGGCGCGGCTACAGGTGAGCAAACGACGCGTCGCCGCCGCCGCCGCGCGCGACGCCGGGCGTCACGCGGAGGATGAGGAGAAACGCGCGCGCGACGCGGGCGCGCGTATAATTCAATCGCGCGTTCGAGCGCGGAACGCGAGAGAAACGAGTTTGCTGAAGAACCGAGCCGCGACGATTGCGGCGGATACGCGGCGTGAATCGGCGGGCGCGACGATTGCCAACCAGCGAGGGGTTCGGCGCGCGACGACGAAAACGGCGAACGCGACGGCGGGGTTGGCGACGCGAGACACGGAAAAGGGAGAGGATGGGTGGGCACCGAAATCGGTGGGTGGCGGTGAAAGAGACGGCATCGATACGGCCACGGACTCGTCGTCGATTGACGTGAACGACGAGGCACTCGCGACGGCATGCGCCACGGCGCGAACCGCGATGCGAAACTGTTTGGAGACGTTTCGCGGTGATTTGACATCTGAAGGTGCGATTTCGGGTTTGGCGGCGTGTCTTGAAACCGCGTCGGCCACCGCTTTGGCGGCGGCGATTGAGGCGCGGCGCGTGAGCGGCAAAACTCCTGCCGCCCCGCCCGCCGCGCCGAGTTTCGACCTCATGAGTTTCTGATCGAATGGGCGCGTCACAACTGTATCCGTGACTTTTTTAAATCGAACATGGAGCTCACTAGAACCACAACTGCGGTGTTTGCTTGTAGGCGCCGAACTTGACGCTCATTTTGTTGGTATTTTCCCTGCCAGCCTCAGCGCCACCGCGTAGGCTTGTTTCTTTTTAACCGAAAGAAGCTTGGCGCACCGTTTCGCGCACTCCGACGGCGACACGCCGTCCAGAAGCATCGTAGAGATTGTCTCCTCCAGCGCGTCTTGTGAAATTTCAGTTTTAGTGTCAACCCCAAACTCGCCCGAATTCCCGACGCCTTGCACCACTAAGGTTATTTCTCCCCGGGGTTTCCGGTTACTGAACTCGGCCACGGCGCCAAGCAACGTGCCGCGCCAGAACTCCTCGTGAACCTGACGGAAGGGATGTGAGAAACAATGGGCGTCAGCGAAGGGATTTGACGCGACATGAACCGTTTCGCAACCGCTACTTGTTGGATTCTTAAAAAAAAAACGTAAAGAAAAAAGGCTCATACTTTGGTGGTGATTTTTGTCGTCACCGCTCCGGGTGTCGCCTCGCGGCGACGATCGGAATATCGCTCGGAAGCAATAGTTTCGATAAGGGTATAATCAGCGCCTTTCTCGGGTGGGGATGTGTCGAGGGACCTGAAAAGAGCGCATGCGCTGTTTTCGGGAAAAAGAAAAAAGAAAAAGCATAGCTTACCTTTGTCATTTCCCGACACACTACGCACTTCCGTTCCCCCCCGAGGGCAACCGCCGCGTCTTCAAGCGTGCGGACGAGCTTGTGCGGAGGCACGAACGCCACGACGCTTCCCGGGGCGTTAGCGAACTGGCCGAAACGTTTCACCCGCGCGCCGCTTTTCGGGGGAAGGAACCCGATGAAGGAAAAGCTGTCTTCGCCGTGTGTGAGGTTCCCCGCGGCGACAATCGCGGCGGCGGGGGCGCACGGTCCGGGGATTGGAATCACGGGCAACCCTTGCTCCGCGCACGCGGTGGCTAGGTCCGCGCCAGGGTCTGACACTGCTGGTGTCCCCGCATCGGACACCAACGCCAGCGCGGCGCCGCTTCTGATGTAATCCACTAGCGAGTCTCGTTTACTAAACTGGTTATGCGCGTGGTAGCTCACGAGCTTGTTGTCGATGCCGTACCGCGTTAAAAGTCGCTTGGTGTGCCTGGTGTCTTCGCACAAAATGAAATCGGCGCTTCGCATGACGCGCAACGCCCTCAACGTGATGTCCTCCAAATTGCCAATAGGCGTGCCCACTAGGTACAAACCCGGGTCTAACGGGGGGTCGTCTTCGGAGGAATCCGTTTTATTTTTACCCGACGCTTGTTTCGCGAGCGCCTCCGCCTCGCGTAAATCGATATTGTCGCCGCCCCAATCGAGTAACGCATCGTCCCTTTTATCGTCGGTGTCGTCGTCACCGAAAGCGCCTTCCCATTGTTTTTCTATGTTCCCTAAATGATCAAGACTTTGTCTCGAGGTTTCGTCGTCGTCGTCTCCATTTCCCGATTCCGTTTTCGTTTTCGTCCTAATCGAATCGTTCGCCAGATCGTCATTCACCATCGCGTCTTCAAACGCCACGCCTTTGCGTTTGTACTCGCGGATTTCGGTTTCATAACCTTCGTACTCCGATCGCGGCGCGCCAGGTTCCTTGCCGTACACGGAGATGGACCACCGGCTGTGGTAATGGCGGTGGTGGGGATGAGGAGGCGAAAAAAGCCCTCGCCCGAATGCGGGGCGGCGGTCTCTTCGCCCTCCGCCTTGGTTGGTACCGCTCGCGGAACAAACGGCGGTCGGGACGTGTCGCCCCACGCGACCGCGCGTGTCCCTTCCCACGCCGCGCGCCACCTGCGCAGCGGACACGGAACCGCGACATGCGAGCATGGCGACTTGCGACCACCGCCGCATGCAGTCCGCCGCCGTCCACACTGGTGAGGGAAACGTAAACCTGAAAAGTTTTTTCGGCGCAGATGCACTGCTTTGAGTTCACTCTGTTATCCATCACAGAGAGAGGGAGCCTCAGTCCTCGGCCCCTGTCCTCGTCATCACTGTTCCCGGCGCCGTCGCATGCGCCGCGTCGCGATTTCGCTCGTTTTGCGCGTTTCCGGATCGATACACGAACCTTCACGCGCGATGGCGATGGCGCGCGTTCACACGGCCGGGCCGTTGGTGGGGAGGCGCGCGGCGATTGGCGGGGCCACAAACAACACGTCACCTGCTTTTGCGTTTCCGCCGACTTCGACTTCGGCCGCGACGAGACAACGGTCGTGCGTGCCATCCGCACGCGGTTTCGGTGGATTCGCGCGCCCCGCGGTGTACACACAGGCATCAGGCGAAGCAGGCGAATCAATCGAATCAACTCAGACGACGTCGCCGTCGAAACCACTCTTTAAAAAGCGCGTGCTGTCCGGCGTCCAGCCCACCGGGTCCATCCATCTGGGCAACTATTTCGGCGCCATCAAAAACTGGGTCCAGATGCAGGACGACTTCGACGCGTTTTACTGCGTGGTTGATCTGCACGCCATCACGGCCGGGGGGCACGACCCGAAGGAGCTGAAAGCGTCAACAAGGTCGTCCGCGGCGCTTTACCTCGCCGCCGGGCTGGATCCTGAAAAAAGTAGTGTCTTCGTGCAGTCGCACGTCAAAGCGCACTCCGAGCTGTGCTGGTACGTGTTGCCTTTCCCAAATCCAGGCACACTGTTTACCGCCCCTCTTTGAGTACACGGCCGTCATTAAAAGGAAGTGCAGTACTGGTAACTCTTACTAGTACTGGCCTCTCTTACAAATATATCACAAGTGCACTGTTTGCCCATACAGTACACCCACACTCGCCGACTCAAGACTGACACTTTTCGTTCACAATCGCGCAGGCTCTTGAACTGCGCCACCCCGATCGGGTGGCTGGAGAAGATGATCCAGTTCAAGGAGAAGTCCCGGTCTCAAGGGGAGGAGGTGAGTGTTGGTTTGCTTGATTACCCGGTGCTGATGGCGGCTGACATTCTGCTTTACAACGCGGACGTCGTGCCCGTGGGGGAGGACCAGCGGCAACATTTAGAGCTAACGCGGGACATCGCGGGGCGGGTGAACAATCTGTACGGCGGCAACAAGTGGAAAAAAATGGGAGGGAAGGGCGAAAAAGCCCCGAGTGGGAAGTTCCGGGGCGGGGACATCTTAGTAGTGCCGGATGCGTACATTCCGAAACAAGGCGCCCGGGTCATGTCGCTAACAGGTACGTATTGCGCCTTTTCCAAATCCTGACACGCTGTTTACAGCCCCGTTCGTGACGTCCACTAGTCATTAAAAGGGAGGATACTACATGACAAGTAGACTTTTTGCCCAAACAGTACACCCCTACTCAAAACTCGAGACTGACGCTTTTCTTTCCCACTCGCAGACGGCGCGGCGAAGATGTCGAAAAGCAACCCCGCGGAGGGGAGCCGGATAAACCTGCTGGACACCCCCGAGGCCATCGCGCAGAAAATCAAGCGGTGCAAAACAGACACGTTCGAGGGTCTCGAGTTTGACAACCCGGATCGGCCTGAATCTCAAAATTTGCTCACCATGTACCAGCTGTGTACTGGTATGAGTAAGGCGGAGGTGTTACACGAGTGCGGCGCCATGCGGTGGGGGGATTTCAAACCCGCGCTAACGGACGCCGTGATCAACCACCTGCACCCGATTCAACTTCGGTACAAGGAAGTGATGGAGGAACCCGGGTATTTAGACGCCGTGCTCGCGAAAGGCGCGGCGAACGCGAACTCCGTGGCAGAGAAAACCGTGGCGGACGTGAGGGACGCCATGGGGTTTTTGGAACGCCCGTCAGCTTTATGATGACTGTCAGACTGTTTGCTCGTACAAGCAAATCCCGCACTGGTTGGAACGACGACGTTATTTTTATCGAAAAAATATAAAACACAAATCGGTCACGCTACTGTGTTTTCAATACCAAGTATCACTCGGCCGGATCGCCTCCTTCATTGCGGCCAAGGCTGTTTCCCACAGCCTGGGGGATTTCGTTTGCACGCGCGCCACGACTAGTTTCTGAAACGAACGCGCTTCGCTGTCTTCACCGTCCAATTCCACGCGCAGCCGATGTATCGTGTACACGAATATCATCGACACGTACAGCCCAAAGTTGGAAAACAAGTCATTCCTGGTGCACATTTCAACCAGCGCGTGTGTCACTTCATTGTACAACGGGGATGACACACAAAGCTCGGGGTCCGCCACAAGCGCCAACGCGACGTCTTTGTGCCGCATGCCGAGGGTCAGCCACGTCACGCCTCTGGGTATGAACCGGCCCTCCATTGCCTCCTCTGTTTCCTTCTGTGATGGACTAAGGTGTAACTTGCTGCAAATAAATGAAGATGTAATCATGAACCCAACGCCCTAAGCTTGGGTGATGGCTCGGTGCGCCATACGAATGCACGAGCCGAAGCACCCTGCTTTGCACAAAGCCAGGATGTTAGCGCGGTGCATCCGCTCGGTGTCCGCGTCGTCGCGTTGCGTCGTTGAAATAAACCACAGCCCAATGACCCAGATACTCGGGAGTTTTCCTGGGTAAGGAATAGTGCTGCGCGCGAGGTCCACGTTGATAACCCTGAATTTGGCTTCCGCGAGGGGCGCGAGGATAGACCGAGGTAGGTCGTCGCCTATCCACCTGCTTTAGAGCAAAAGGTGAAGCCTTCGGAAGCGTCGGTGGAACCCGCCGAAGGTGCCGCCGGCGAATCCCGTGGTGTCGCCGAAACCGCCGGGGGCGAAATCGCCACCCGGTCGTTCCAGGCGTGTGTCGTCCATACGCGTCAGGACGTATGACACGACGTCGTCGTCGCGGGCGTCCACGATGTTCGTTTCTTTGACGTACACTTGCGTGTAGTTGTCGCTTTTAGAGACAGAAGAACAGGGCGAGACGCAAAAACGTTTTCGCTGCAGGAGCCAGTCTTCCACCCGGGCGAGCTCGCCGTTGAGGTGAACGCTTTTTGGAGACACCAGGCCGCGAATGAACACGAAGCGGGTAGGAACGCGGGTGGGGGGGGAGGGGGTCATGTTGGCGTGGTGCCAAAGTGAAGTGGGAACTGCAGCGTCGTGGCTTTCGAGAAATATGAAATAGGTTCAGATCAGCGAAGATCGGGTTTTTCGAGAAGAAAGGACTTCGGCGCGACACGCGCGTATCACGGAGTTGATTGAAACACACGAAACTAGTCAAACACGCAAACCATGACGCGCGTGTTCAGTTACACGGTTCGACTCCACTAAAGTCGTCAACTAAACACCCTTTACAGCTCAGCCTTGGTCTCCGCATCCGTCTCTTCAGTCTTCGCTTCCGTCTCATCAGTCTTCGCATCCGTCTCCTTGGTCGTCCCTTCTGTCGCCGCATCCGTCGTCTCCGCGCTCGCGGTTTCGTCATCCGCCAGGCCGGAGTACGGCGGCGGCGGCGCGGGCGGCGCGACGTTTGAATCGTCATCGGGCCATCCATCGCCGGTCGCTTCGTCGCCGGCCGTCGGGTCATCTACAATAACATCCCCGACGTCCCCAACCCCACCCGTCGCGTTCTCCGTGACGTTCATCTCGTTCCCCACGCTCCCCCCCAATCCCTTCGGGGTGTCGTACAGGTCGAACAAATCCAGAATGCTTCCGTGCGCCCTGGTGATTGACTTTATGGCGCTTCCCTTTTCGGGGGCGACGCGGTACAAAATCGCCAAAATCGCAAACGCGGTGGACGCCGCCACTAGCCGTTTCGCGGTGGGGATCCTTGCGATGGGTAAAACAAAGTGTCAGTCCATTTGTGCCAGGCGTGTATTGGACGATGTATGGACAGCAGTCAGGGTAATCGGTATGTGTATTGGACGATGTATGGACAGCAGTCACCGTAATCGGTCTGAACAGTCAGAGTAATCGGTCCGAACAGTCACCAGCTGAGAGATAAAACAGGTGTTGACGGATTTGGGAAATGCACCACGTACCGCCCCACCACGTTCCCGTTTGCGTCGAGGTCGTCAAACGCCCACATCGGCGAGAACACCTCGTCGATTGGAATCTCGTCGCTTGTTATGTTGGGAAGCACCCAGAACTGCCTGCCGACCGTGATCCACACAGCCGCGAAGACGACCACCCGGATGACGCCTATCACGAAGAACAAACCGAGAATCCCGAGACACACGTAGAGGATACATTTCTTGAACCAGATCGGGCTCAGCGGAAACAGGCACATCAAAATCACGGCGAACGCGACCAGCACCGCGATGATCACGAACGTCCAGGACATCGGCGCGGCGTATGTCCAGGCGTAGAACCCTTCGCCGTCTTCGGTGAAGAACTGGGAGGTTCGCGGTTCTTTGGCCAGGAACTTTGGGAACTTGACTTTTTTCGTACGGCCAGGCCTCGGAGTTTTGTAAACCCGATCGCACTTCACGAAGTACCCGCGCTTCAACATCTCCTGGCCGATTTGGGTTATTTGTTTGGCAAGCTCGGCTTCGGTTGGTGGGGTGCCGGTAGCGAGCTGTGTTGTTGCGTTACCGGTAAGCTTCCCGTAGAACTCATCCACGATCTCGGGCCGTTGCCGCAGCACTTTGTACAGATCCTTCCCGCGAAAGTAATCAACGCGCGCATCTTCAAGCCTCGCGTTCCTCGTTTCCGGGCCTTTCGTACCCCGCAACAGGTACGCCAGCGCGCGGCTCACGTCGTGATCCGCGTCAGTTTCCTTATCCCGCGAACTGGAAGGTTGTTTGGGGGTTTTCTTGGCGCTCATGCTGGCGCCGAGAGTCCCGGGGGCGCGGCCCGAAGTGGCGCTCGAATTCCAGATCTCACTGCGTTCGGTGCCTCGAAAAGATCAATCACGCTTTTTTTTGCCGATCACGTTTTATCGATTGCATCGTCCTCTTCCATCGGCCCCATCAGTCCCCATCGCGCGTCGTCGTGTGTGCTCCCGGAACGCACGGACGCGTTGTGGCACGACGAGACCGATACACGCCCTACGCACGTCACGTCACTTCCCGCACACGTCGAGTCCGCGAAATGTCGGCCGTAGATGAGGTCACCGCGGGTCTCACGACGGCTTCTTTGCACGAAGCCGCCGACATCGACACCAAAAACAACACCGGCGCCGAGCAAATCGTGACTCCGTGGGACGTCGCGGGCGGCGCGGACGGTAAGATCGACTACGCCAAGCTGGTGAACGAGTTCGGGTGCCAGGTGATTGACGAGGTTTTGATTGCTAGGATAGAAAAAGTGACGGGAATGAAAGCGCACCCGTTCCTGCGCAGAGGCATGTTCTTCGCGCACCGAGAGCTGGATCAGATTGTCACGGCGTACGAAAACGGCGAAAAGTTTTACCTCTACACGGGCCGCGGACCGAGTTCGGAATCGTTACACTTAGGGCACTTAATCCCCTTCCACTTCACGAAGTGGCTACAGGACGCGTTTAAGGTACCCCTGGTGGTGCAACTAACCGACGACGAGAAGTTCCTGTGGAAGGATTTGAAGCTCGAGGACGCGCGGCGGCTGTCGCGCGAAAACGCGAAGGATATAATCGCCTGCGGGTTCGACGTGCGGCGGACGTTCATCTTCAGCGATGTGAACTACATGTGCACGCCGTTCTACGTGAACATGTTAAAAATCGCCAAGTGCGTGACGTTTAACCAGGCGAGGGGGATTTTCGGGTTCGCGGGGGAAAGCAACATCGGACAAATCGTACGTATTCCCTTTCCCAAATATACATCACATCTAGACTGTTTGCGCATACAAGGACTGACCCTTTTATTTCCCGAACAAAACGCAGGGGTTTCCCCCGACGCAAGCCGCGCCCGCGTTTCCCGATTGTTTCCCGCACTTGTTCGGGACGGATAAGAAATCCCTGCGGTGTTTGATTCCGTGCGCGATTGATCAGGACCCTTACTTCCGGATGACACGGGACGCGGCGCCGCGGATAGGCGGACACAAACCCGCGCTCGTCGAATCCCGGTTCTTTCCCGCGCTGAAAGGCGAATCCGGAAAGATGAGCGCGTCCGACCCGTCCAGGTACGTATTGCATTTCCCAAATCCCGCCTCCCTGTTTGCCGAGACAAGGCTGACACTTTCTTTTCTTTACACCAGCGCTATTTACGTCACGGACACCCCAAAGCAAATCAAGGACAAAATCAACAAGTACGCGTTTAGCGGCGGCCGAGAGACGCTGGAGGAACACCGGGAAAAAGGAGGCGATCTTGATGTCGATATTCCGTGGAAGTGGTTGAATTTCTTCATGGAGGATGACCAAGCCTTGGCGTCCATTGGCAGCGCTTTCGCGAGCGGCACCATGTCAAGCGGCGAGATCAAAAAAGAACTCATCGACTGCCTGTCGCCCATGATCGCGGCGCACCAATCGGCGCGCTCTTTGGTGAGCGAGGCGATCGTGGATCAGTTTTTTTCAACCGCTCCGAGGGATTTTCAAAGCATGTTCGGTGCGTTGGAAGGCCCTCCACCAACACCAACGGAAGGCGCCGAAGTTTCCTTCCAGGGAAGCGAAACGCGCGTCGCGTTCGGCGCGCCCACGGGCGAAGAAACCTCTGATCAAAATAAAAGTGATGAAGAAATAAAAGTTGACGCCGACGCGCCGCTTTCGAAAAACGCGCTGAAGAAGATCCAGAAGGAGAGAGAAATTTTGGAGAAGAAGCTGGCGAAAGCGGCGGAAAAAGCCGCGGCGAAAGCGGCGGCGGGGGGGGGGGCGTGAGTGCGCTCACGAGTGTGCGACGGTACAAACTAATAGTATTACAGTTACGGTACATTTAATCCACCTCATCCGCACCGGCAATCGCGGTCTCTTGTCTCAGCCCCATCGCCGCCCGTAGTCGCGGCGAGCGTTCGGCTTTCCGTCTCTCCGCGGTGGCCCGTGCGTACCCAAGCGTGGTTCCCGTCCCTACCAGCGCGACTAAGAGACCCAAACGCACGTTCCCGGCGAACCGGCGGTAGGCCAACGAGCGAAATCTCCAAAGGCCCAAAGGGTCGCGCGTCTGATGCGACGAGTTATGACCCGTGTACCCGTGTGGGTTCCCGCGACTCCCGGGTTCGTACCCGCCCCACTTGTTACCGTACACCCCGCCGTTGCCCCCGCCGCCAAACGTCCCCGCCTTTAACATGTTCCGCGCGTGTACCACCGCGTTGAGCTGTGCTTTAGCGACCTCGCCTTTCGCACCCGCCCCGCCGGTGTCGGGGTGCAGGCGTCGTAGCGAGGTGTGATACGCGCCGGCTATTTTTTCGGGGAAGTCGTCACCAGGACCGAGACCCAGCACCTTCAAGCACGCGACCCTGGTGTACGGCAAAGACCCGGGGGACGAAGGCATGACACGTGCACCGGCGACGTCATCATCTGTCAGATGAGTACTTGCGTTTGAGCGTTTCGTCATTGTTTCTTTGATCGGCATTATTTTTTCGAAAATGTTGGTGATGTTGTGCTGTCCCTCGGCACGAGGTTGTACAAGCGCTGATGCCGTTGAATGAATTGTAAATTGTATCGCAAAACGCTCTCTCTCGTACCTACCCCCCCGTTCGCCGAAACCCTCAAAACCCTCCCGTGGTGGGCGTCCGCGCGGACGGCGCCGCGCTCGCGCCTGCCGCGGGGGTCTTGGCAAAAAACCCCAAGCCGAGAAGGGACGCCTGCTTTTTCCCGGTCGACGCCGCCGCCGCCGCGAAATTCTTCGTCCCCGCTTTCTTGAACACGACCCCGGATGGGGTTTGGAAGGTCTCACCCCCTTTCAATCGCAACGGCAACACCAGGGTCGCGAGCGGGTCGTCGGTCTCGGTGAGCGCGACAATCGGCTTGGCAACGGCGTTCGGCGCGACCTTTCCCCTCGGCGACCGGCGAACGGGAGAAAGCGCCGCATTAGGGCGGAGCGGAGACAAAGGCGCGGCTGGCTTGACCGCGGGCGACGCAGCCGCCTTAGATGCAGGAGACTTTGCCTTCGGAGTTGCCGCCTTCGCTGCGGGCGACTTGGCCTGGGAGGGAGTCGAAGCTTTGATCACAGGCGACTTAACAGGCGTCGTCGCCTTGGCAGGCGTTGTTTTCGCCTTAACCGGCGTCGTTTTCGCTTTCTTGGCGGAGAGCGTCTCCCAACACGCGGCCGCCGCCGCGCGCTTTCCAGGGGTCGCTTCCGCTTTCGCGGAAGGGGAAGAGAGGACGTTCTTTTGCGACGCGCCGGGGGGGCTCTCTTTACGTACCCCCGACGCTTCCTCGTTTTTTGACCTCGTCTCTTTTTCGGTCTTTCCCGAGCCGCCGGTAAGCGATTTCTTAAACTCCAGCGCGCGTTTCGCGTCATCCGCGATTCGCGCCACCGCGGCGGCGGCCCTCGCCGCGTCTTTCTGTTCCTTCTTCGTGGGCGGTCGTTGTTTCGTTTCTCGCGGGCGCTCGCGTGGTTTGGGTTTTCTCGGGGCTTTCACTGCAGGCGGCTCCCGTGGGTTCACCAAGCCGTCCAGAAGCTTCAACAACCGGCGCTTCACGGTTTCCCTCCCCGGCATCACCACGCGCGAGGTATCAACCTGTTTCTTCCCAAAGCCCTTTTCGGGAAGCTCGGGCTCGCCGTCCGTCTTGTCCAGACCAACATCTTCCGCGTTCTGTTCGGGAACAAGCTTCTCATCAACAACCACAGGCGGCTCCGCCCCCAGTTCGGAGAACATCAAACTCTCGTCCACGCGGATCTTTTCGAACTGCGCGTCAAGCGCCTCCGCGCTCCACGGCGAAAACCCGAACCGAAGCGACCCTCTGCGATTGTAAAAGAAAAGGTCAGTCTTTCGTAATGTGTATGAGTAATTACTCTGGACAATCGGCAAAAGAGTCGTCCGGGATTTGGTGAAACGCGCAATACGTACACCAACAAAGCGGCGTCCGCGTCTGAGGTCCACCACGCGGGTAACGCTCCTCGCTGCACGATTGGCAAATCGACGTTTTGTTTTTCAGCCGGGAGTTTGTCGTCGGACCCTACGATCGCCATGTCATCCGGATCAATCAACTCCTCGAGCGCGCCCGAAAGCGCGGACCGCTCCTTACCGCACTTCGTCGCGCGTTGCCACCCCGAAGCGAGGCGTTTGTAAAGGTTCGGTCGTTTCAACGAAACCAGGGCGTTTTCGTTTAGCGAACCCGAAAACTCATCAATCACAGCCTCGCACACCTCCACGCATTGTTCCCAGGTCGCCCTTTGCATGCCCACGGGCACGCCCCCCTCGTCAACCCCGCCCTTGATTTTGTCCATCTCCGCCGCGATCGCGGTTGGGAGGTTGTGACACGACCGCGGCGCTGATTTTGTGAAAGAAAAGTGGTTAACGTCTTTCGTGATGTGTATTACGTAGCTACGGGCGGACAATCGGCAGAGGTAAGACGTCCCTTCGCAAGACGAGTATGGGCAAACAGGGAGGCCGGGATTTGGGAAAGCCCAGGAGGCCGTACCTGTTTCCGTGCCGCACTTCCCCTTCTTCGTTGATTCGCACACGGAGCACCTAACGGCGCCCGCGGTACCACCACCACCCATGGCTCGCGCATCACTCTTCCCTCGTGTTTCCAGCTCGTCGAACCGCGCTTTGTTCACCTTCCCCACGCGTTCCTGATTGTAAAAAAATAAATGTCAGTCTTGTATGGGCAATCAGTCGGCGGAATGTGAAATGTGGGAAATGCTTACCATCATCTCCGCCAGGCACGTCGCGACGGTTCGCACCTCCCCGAACCGGCGCTTCACGGACATGACCTGCGATTGGGAAACAATTCCGGGTCAGGGAACGAGTCTCTCGAGCGTGGGTGTACTTCGTAATGTGGCCTGAGTAAACAGTCGGGCGTAATCGGGCCGAACAGTGCACTTGTGATGTGTGTCGAATACTTCCGTTTGATGACGGCCGTGGACGTCGGACAGGGGTAGTAGTAAACAGTGTCAGGATTTGGGAGCTCCGACACGTACCTCGATCGCCGCGAACGCCGCGCGGACGCACCGCGAATCCACCCCAACCCCAAAACCCACAATAGCATCCTCCACCGCTTTCAGGTCCCGGTCCAGCCAAGGGTCGGCCTTGCCCGATGGTTTCTTGCCTTTGCCGCCCGATGTCTTTTGCGATTTCGCGGAACCCTTTTTTTTGTTCGGCGCGCCGTCGTCGTCGTCGTCCGACTCCAACGAATCGTCCTCGGAGGAATCATCCTCGTCGCCCCGGCCCCGTTTCGATCGGTTCCCCACCATCCCCCCCTGGCCTTCTTTGTACGAGTCGTACATCCCCTTTCTTTTTCGCGGCCCAGTCACTCTGAACCGGTCGTCAAGATGCCCGTACGGGTCGGGGAAATCGCTCTGCTCCTTGGACCGCCTTGCGGCGTCGGGCAACGCCTGAGACGATAAAAAACAAAGTGACAATCGGTCGTGATGTGTATGAGTAAAAAGTCGTGGTAATCGGGCCGATCAGTGAGGCGGTGTGTGTTGGGTGGGAAATACGCACCTTGGCCCAGAAATCCTCGGCGTCGAAATCGGGTTCGTCGTTTTGCGCGGTGAAGGTGGCGGTGCTGAAGGTGTTCCCTTTCCTTTCGCCGATACTCCGGGACTCCGCGCGTTTGCTTAAAATGTCGTCGATATCCTCATTCGCAAACTTCGCCGCTTCCTCGCCAGACGCGTCTCGCAACGCGCCGTGCACGCCGTACTTTAGCAGGCGGTTGATTTTCAGCGCGTCATCCTTGGCGCTTCCGGGTTTGTCACTCCCCATCCCTCCCCCCTCGTCCCCACCCCCCAGCACGGCTTCGTCAAGCCCGTACTTCTTCGCGCTCGTTTCGAACAAGCTCTGTTCGTACGTCGCTTTCGTGACGAGCCGGTACACCTTGACTTCCTTGGTTTGCCCGATCCGGTGACACCGCGCCATGGCTTTGATTGCGAAAGAAAAGGGTCAGTCTTCCCGTGACTTGTATGAGTAAACAGTCAGGGTAATCGGTCTGAACAGTCACCAGCTTCGGTAAACCAGTCGTGATTGTGATATATGTAGTGCACTTCTTTGTAATGACTAGTGGACGTCACAGAGGGGCATCAAGCAGGGAGGCGGGATTTGGGAAACGCGCGAGGCCGTACCTTGCAGATCGTTCTGGGGGTTCCAGTCGCTGTCGTAAATAACGGCCGTGTCGGCGGCGGTGAGGGTGATGCCCATCCCCCCCGCCCGCGTGCTGAGCAGGTACACGAACCCCTGGCCCTCCGTGTTGAAGCGGTCGATGCCGAGTTGTCTGTCCGTCTGTGACGTGCTTCCGTCAAGGCGTTCGAACTCGTATTCCTTCATGTGCATGTAGTCCTCCAGCAGATCAAGCACGATCGTGAACTGGCTGAAAATCAAAACCTTCTTCCCCTGCGCCTTGAGCTTGGGTAGGAGCTTGGCGATCAGGGTCATCTTGCCTGAAGACGAGGTCAACAGGTCCAGCTGCGTGGGGGGTAAAGGAACGGGGGGGGGGGGTAGGCCTTTTTCCATCGCGACCAAAGAGGCTTTTTCAAAACCCGCCGTGATCGCTTTCGTGCGCTTGTCCACGAAATCCTCCTCCAGCCCGTCGCACAGAAACGGGTGGTTACACACCTTCCGCAGTTCCATGCAAAGGTTGCGAAGCTGCGGGACGTTTTTGGATTTGGACCCCTCTAACAGCACGTGCACCTGCTTCTCGTAAATAGCCCGGTAGTAGTTCCGCTGTTCCGGGGTGAGCTCCACCCACACCACGATCTCTTCCTTCGCGGGGATGGTCTCCACGTCCTCCTTCATCCGGCGAAGCATCCGGGGTTTCAGCACGTCCCGCAAACGCATAACCTGCTCCGCGTCAACCTCCCGTCCGCCGTCGCAGAACTCGTCCTGGAACTCCTCCCACGAAGGGTACGTCTCTTTGTCAAGAACGTGCATCATCCCGAACAGCTCGCGGACGTTGTTTTGAATCGGCGTGCCTGTTAACAGTAACAGCCACTCGTACGGAACGTCCATCACGCTCCTAGTGGTTTGCGAGTTCACGTCCTTCAGCTTGTGCGCTTCGTCCACCACACACAACGCCCACTCGAAGGATCCCATCAGGTCGGTCATCCGTCTGGCGGTTTCAAACGACACCAACAGCACGTCAAACTTCGCCGGGCCTTTACCTAATCCTTTGCTGGAAAAGTAAAACTCCGTTTCTTGGCAGATGCGCCGATCCTCCGCGTTGCCGTCTAAAACCACGACGTTCATATCAGTCCACTTCTCCATCTCGCGTTTCCAGTGCCCTAACGTGGTTAAAGGCGCGATGACCAGGAACGGCCGCGGGGCTTTTAAAAGGCAGGTCCGGACGTGCTCCATAACCGAAATGCACTGCGCGGTTTTCCCCAGCCCCATCTCGTCGCCCAGAATCACGTTTTTGCGCCGTCGGTAGTTACCAACCTTGTGAAAATAAAAGAAAGGGTCAGTCTTTCGTAACGTGAGTGAGTAATTACTCTGGACAATCCGCGAAACAGGGAGGCTATGATTTGGGAAACGCGCAAGGCCGTACCATCCACTCGAACGACGTGACCTGGTACTCCCGCAAGGCCATCCCGTTTTTGAACTCCGGCAGGGACGGTTTCGCGGTGGGTTTATCACCAGCCCTGCCGCGCTCGATCGCGCCGGCGTACGTCTTCTTTTTCTCCTTCAAGTCGTCTCTCAGTTCGAAGGCATCCACGCAGAGCTTGTCGGGCTCGCTTTGAAGGGAATCGCTCGCCTCCCAAGTCGCTTCTGAGTACCCCAACCCGCGCCACTTCACCAGGTACTGGAGCGTAGTGGCTTCGTCGTCCGAATCGGAGTCTTCAGAGTCGGATTCAACAACGTCCTTCTTGGAAGCCTTCTTACCCTTCTTCGTGGCCTTCGTGGCCTTCTTACCTTTCTTGGTCTCCTTGGCGTCCTTACCCTTCACGGGCGTACCTTTCAAAGGCGTGTGCTTCTTCGCGGCATCGTCCGTCTCCGGATCCTCCTCCTCCACTAACGCTTCCCGGACGTCAATCACCCGGTCCACCACGAGGTAGTCGCCGTGGAACGGGTTCGTGGTTGCATCCGGATCCTTCAAATGGCGCCGCATGAACGACTGCAGCTTGCTGTCGGCTTTGTACGCGGCTTTTACGTCCGCCGCGGTTTCCCAGGACCGCCGGCGGTACCCGCACCCGTCCCACTTGACGCAGAACAGCCAAACCGGCTTACCTTTCGCGACTTTCGCCTTGCGTTTCACGTCCGCGGCGGTTTTCTGGGCATCCTCCGTGCCAAACTCCAAAAGCTCCCCATCGTCCACGTCTTTCGCTTGGCAGCAGTAGATTATTTTCTCGATCTTGTCAAGCGGTTCCTCGCTTTCGCTTTCGTACTCCCCGTCGTCGCTCGCGAGCAAATCGCTCAACTCGTCGTCCGAGGATAAATCTTTCAACCCTTTCTTAGCCGCCGCCGCGCGAGCGGTTCGCGGTTCTCTGGGCTCGAAAAACACAGGCGCCGCGATTGCCATCTCGCTCGCCCGGAAAGCGCTCGCTTCCATCTCCACCGCGCGCAAGTCCTCCTCCGACATCCCGTCGCGTTCCAGATAGCGCGCCACCGCGACTTTGGAGTTTTTTTTAAAGAAAGTGTCAGTCTTGTATGGGCAAACAGGGAGGCGGGATTTGGGAAATACAACTACAGTCTTGGGATTTGGGAAATACAATTACGAACCTTTCGAACGCAGCAACGCGGCTTCCTTTCCCGGGGCGTACAACCCGCGGGCGTCCGTGTTCGCGAATGGGTAGTACTCGGCGTTTTCGTCATACAGCTGGAACACCAGGTCGTACGTACCCCCACCAGGGCGTTGCGTCGATTGCACGTAACAATCGCCGCCGTAGTGGATGAAGGACGAATCTCCCTTTAAAGTCTTCAGGTGTTTTTTGGGTGCTGCAGACGTCTTTTCTTTCGCGTCGTCTCCGTTGTCATCCGCGTCGTCATCCGCGTCGTCATCCGCGTCGTCATCCGACGCATCCTTCTCGTCAATGACATCGTCGTCACCTCCATCGCGCTCGTCATCTCCGTCCGCCCCAGACACCGCGGCCCTTCGTTTCGCCGCCGCGGAGGATGCGGCCCTTTTGTTGTGCCCAAGCGACGCTTTGCGTTTCGCAAACGCCAGCGCGTCGTCGTTTGGTGCCACGCCGTCGCCCGTGTTTCGGGTGGGCACAAACGTCTTGCCGCCCGGGACTTGTGTTTGTTCCGCATCGACGGTACCGGTGGGTGCGACAGGCGATACGCTGGCGGTCCCTTCAATCATCTCCACGTCCACCATGGAAACGGACAGGCGATGGGACTCGGACGAGACAACAGCCGGACGATCCGATCGATCGCGAATGAAAGATTCAAAGGGATCTGGCGGGCTCGCTTTGGGAAACGGTCTCCGAGCGCAGAGCGCGTGGTTTATCGGAAATGAACTCGGAAAGACTCGCGTGGCGCAGGTACCGAGCGTGTCGTGTGTGTGCGACGTGCGCGACCGGGTCACGCGCGCGGCCGAACTAAGCCCAACATGATGCCGAGGAAAGACACCCTTCATTTGAGTTTGAATTATTTTTTGTCCGCCTCACGATACCAGTCAAGTCCCCACTGCTGCCGACTGCTTCTCTTTTGCTCGGGCACCGGTGATCACTGTCCCAGGCGCGGGGCGGTAGGAGGCAGGCGAGCCCCCCTTGCCGCGATGCCCCCCAAGAAAAAGCCCCCGGGTGGTTCCGTCGCGACGCCGTCTTTGTCCTCGGAAGACAGCTGGGCCCGGGAGCAGGCGGTGCGCACGTTGAACGACGCCAAGCTCGCAACGGAGGCTTCCCAAAAATGCACGCACCTCAAGCAACTGATGGAGCTCGTGGTGCACAAGGACTCGGGTTTGCTTAACGAGTTCTGCGAGCCGATTCTGGAGATGCGGGTGGATGCGAACGCCTTGGTGCGGAAAACAATCGCGGGGCTGTGCGAGCAAATAGGCGTGGCGAGTGTGGATCAAAGGGCGGCTTGTATGGATTGCGTGCAAGGTCTTTTGCAAGATGAAACTGCAGCGGTGCAGAAGGCGGCCATCAAATCCGCATCTACTCTGTTCAAAACGAGTTTCGAGTACGTGCTTACACACCAAAAACAAGGTACAAAGCCCACGAAACACACCAAGGACCTGTGGAAAGGCTCGAACCGCTTGAAAGACGACCTAAAAACCCTAGCCCTGAGCGAAACCGCGAACGACGGCGTGAAGATGCAAGCGGTGCGTTTTTTAGAAAAAACGTTGATCATTCTGGGGAGTTTCGACGGGACCGCCGGTGCTACTAGTGGTGCTGCTAGTGGTAAAAAGACTGTCGCGTCTACCCTGCTACTAGACCCCGACCAGGTCGCCACAGAGGCGGACTCTGTTTTGGGCGTCCTGCTGGAGTGCCTGAAACCAGAAAGCATCGCGGCACAAGCCGCCACGGCGAGCCTGGTGATGATCGCGTCGGCGGTATCCGTTTGCGAGAAGTGCCCGCAGTACTGCGAGTTCGTGGCGCAGGCGCTGGTTGACGTAGCGGAGGTTTTAGGGGGCGGTGAGTCAGGAGGTTCTGCAAACGGTGCGGAAGATGGATCAGACGCTGTCGATTCAAAAAGGGATACCCCCGCGGTGGCGTCCGTGAAGAAGGAGCTTCGGTAAGGGCCTTTCCCATTTACCACGTTCCGCCTCTGCGATTGCCCATACGAGACTGACACTTTCTTTTTTATCGCGCCAGGTCGGCGTTCGTCGCGCTTCTCAAGCTGGACACAAGGGAGATGGAAACCTTTCACGAGACGATTGACGAAACCCTACGGACGAAGCTGGACGGGTCTGTGGAGGCGGACGCGGCGAAACAGCGACGCGACAGGGTAACGCAACGACGCGCTGAGCGCAACAACTCAAACGACTCCACCAACAAAAGACGCAGACTAGGTCTGGACGACGACGAGGACGAGGCGCGCTCGGATACGCCCGATCATTTAAACGCGACCCACAACGCCGGGCATCAACGCATAACGCCCCCGCATTTACTGGCGCAGGTGTTACAAACGATGGACGCGTTGTGGAGAACGGACCGCGCGGTGCTGGACGGGTTCGTGCAACAACTCGCGCCGGAAGTCCTGGCGGACGTGGTGCTTGCGTCGCTGGGAAACGTAACGCGCGTGGGTGGCCGGGTGCGAATCGACGTCGCGGCTGGCATGGACGCCGGCGCGGAGGGGTTTGTTGACTGGGCGATTGATACGTTTGAAAGGACAAATGTTGACCGTGGCGCATTGGCGGGTGGGCAACTAGCACACCAATCACGCGATGGCAACAATCACGCGGTGGAGCTCGACGACGACGGCGCCGCGGATGCGGACGCCGACGAAACCGACGAAACCGAAACCGAGGAAGTCGTCGACGCGAAATTGAACAAGAAGGCCTCCGCGAAACCCCCAGGTCCGTTTACCCCGAAAGTCATGGCGATGAACACGTTGGCGCGACGAGGGCAATCCGCGGCGGCGCTACAGAGGATACTCAAAGCGGCGGATCCGAGTGGCGCGGTCGTCGCGATGGGGGGCGCCACCGTGCAACGAGCGTTGTTAGCGAGACTAGGGACTGGCGTCACCGCGGCGACGGCGAGACGCGACGACGACGACGACGAATGTAACGCCTTATGGCCGGTCGGCGGCGCCGGGACGCGCGGGGACGACGACACGCGCGTGGTTACCGGGACGTCGTCGGTGTCCACCGCGCCGGTGGTGGTCAGCGCGTTGTCATCGGCGGCGTTCTCCAGCGACGGGTCCGAACACAAAACAGTCGCGGGCGCTTTGCTTGAGACGCTGGTACGTATTTCCCAACTCCAAAAATCCCGCCGACTGTTTCATCTCTCAGCTGGTGACTGTTGTCCATACATCGCGATATACAAGGCTGACACTTTATTTTTTTCATATCAGGTACACGCGCTTCCCGACCCCGTGGCGCACCAAAGCGTGGTTCGGATTCTAGGCGCCACGTTCGTGAACGAAACGTTGGCTGTGTCGGAGATGTCGACGTTCAACACGGGCAAACAGTCGAACGCGGCGCAAACAAACTCGGGAAGTTCTTTGTACTCGCGTGCGCTGATGACCGTGTTGGTCGGTTTGCTCGCGAAAAACTCCCCGGCGCACATGAAACATTTTTCGAAAGTCGTGGTTGACGCGCCTTTCATTCCACGCGCGGCGACGGTTTTGTTGCGAGTGTTGTGCCGGTTACCGGTCACGAGCGTTGATTTTGATGGGACTTCTACGGGCAAACAGGGGAAACAGGCACGAGAAACTGTTCACGGCTTTTCGAGTGACGAGAAAGCCGTGGGCAAAGGCGCCGGGTCCGTCAAGTGGGGCGCCATCACCCTGCCCAACTCGATTGATACCGTGCAAGTCGCCCTCGCGACGCTGCTGGAGTGCGTGGCGCACAGACAGGTAGTCCGGGGGGGGTGTTTGGAAATCGCCCTGGAAGCGGCGACGAGCGCGGACGAGGACGTCCGGCAGCGCGCGATTCGCATGGTGGTCACGAAACTGCACCCCATGTCGAGCCTGAGGAGCGCGGTGGAGCAGTACGCGGCGTATCACTTGGGCGAGGCGGCGGCTGCGGGTGCGAAAGCGCTCGCGGACGCCAGGGCGGTCGCGGCGAAGGCACAGGCGAGCATCGCGGCTACGAAAGCGAAAGCCGCGGCGGCGGAAAAGCAGCGGCTTGACAAAGCGAGGCGCTTGAAAAAACAAGCCGAGGGGTTTGGCGTGACTGATGAGGCTGCTGAGGAAACGGCTGTGGAAACGGCTGGAACTGAACCGGCGGCTGAGACGGCGGGCGAAACGGCGGACGAACCCGCGGCCGTTCCGGATGCCGAGCAAGAGATGCTGGACCGGATTGAAAGAGCTGCTGTACAGGGAGCAGTGCAAACAGTCTCAAAAGAGATTTCCCTGTTTTGCGCGCTTTGCAAAAACGCCCAGAACCTGTTACCCAAGGTGTTCCAAGCCTTCGCGTCGTTACCAAACGAACTCCGGCCCGCGTTACTCGACGGGCACAACTCCTTCGACGCCCTGGTACGCCTGGTCGGGAGCGAGTGTCAGTCTTTGCTCAGCACGGTTGCCGACCCGCCAGTAGGGTCAGAGACATTAGGTAAGTATTTCCCATTTACCACATTCCGCCGACTGATTGCCCATACGAGACTGACACTTTATTTTTTATCTCTCAGCGGTTCGCGCGATTTTGGTGTTGGTGGACGCCAAGCGCGAAAGCGACGAGTTCCAACGCGCCGCGGGTGGCGCCGTGGCGGGTGACGACACGGCGGACAGTGTCCAAAAACCGCAAACCCTGGCCGGTTTAGTCACCGCGGCTGAATCCTTAGCACGTAAACAGCTTCCCAGTCTAGCAGGTAACGCGACGCAGGTGTTGGTGCCGTTACTCGGGGCGATGAGCGCGGACAGAGTGCGAAAGCTGCTGCCCGCGCTCGTGGCCGCCGAGGATTCGGTTTTCTCAGACGCCCTGGACCGCCTGTGCGGCGCGCGCGCGCGGGACGAGTTCGGGGAGGAGTTCGACGACCTGCCGTCCACTCGCGGTACGCCGGCTCCTTTAAGCGCTTCCGAGATTCTCATCGCCCTGCATGACGTGGATTCTTTCGTTTTGTCGGACAAAGACGGCAAAGACAAAGAGTCCGACAAAGAGGACAGGGTCTCCGTGCCGTTGAAGAAAATAATAGCGGCGGTCACCGCTTGTTTCAACCGCCCGTCCGTTTTCACGGCGGAGGTTTTCGCGAGCGCGCTTTCGCGGATGGTCACGCGGCCGACCGTGCCGTTGCTGTTCATGCGCACCGTGATTCAAGCGGAAAGCAGTTACCCGGCGCTGAAGGATTTCACGTTAGGTTTGTTGCGGCAGTTAGTCACAAAAAAAGTGTGGCGCGGGGATTCGAAAATCTGGGAGGGTTTTATTCGGTGCGCCAAACGCGCGGCGCCGCGGAGCTTTCCCGTGTTGTGCCAGCTCCCGGAGGTTGCGCTTGTGGAGGTTTTGAGTAAGTTTCCGGCGCTTACTGAGCCGCTCAGGACGTATGTCAACGCCCCGGCCGTAGCGGGGTCAGTGCCGAGAGCGGTCCGGGACGCGCTGGCGAAAGCGTAGGCATCAACGGTGTTGAGGGTGGAGTTTTGCGAAAGCGTTGTATGTTTTGTTCAGCTTTTTCCAACGCACTCATCGGTATTACTATCAGCCGCTACTGTGTTCTCTGTACTCTGTTCTCTCACAAACACTACACGCTTGTCACGGTACATCACTTCCTTATGGCGGGCAGTAGTACCCGAACAAGATGCCTTGGATGCAACTCTGAATGGGTTGTCCGTACAGCATGGGTAGGAGAATGGCGGCACCGATGTTCCCTAATGACGCGAAGCTCGCGAGAAAAGCGCAGAAAATAATCACCCCTTTTATCTGATCGGGGTCGGTGAAGAAGTTCGAGTACGTGCCGATGTACAACCCGTCCTCGTCCCGGTCGGGTTCGTCCTCGCCGCCTCGTACTGTTGGTTTGTCGTCCTTGTCGCTGGCGAACACGGTCACCGACCGGGCGGCGTTTGTACTTGACAAAGACGGAGCGCGCGATGTTTTCCTGGTCGGCACGAATCCACCGTGCGCGGTTCGCACCGAACGCGCATGCCGCGCGTGTCCCGGTGTTCGCGCGGACCCTCGCGTAACCCTGCCGTTTCCCTCGGCGCGACACACGCTGACCCCGGATAGGGGGGTGAAGGAAAGGACTTGCATCACGCGTGTCCTGCGGTGTGTCTAAGTCGGGAGCAGGTGGGAAGTATCTTTGGGACAGCTGAAAAAGATTTTTCGGGATCTTTTCGTTTCGACGGCGAGCGACTCGGCGCGGGCGAACCGTTTAGCGACGGTTGCGAGGGCGGTGGTAAAAAATCCAAAGCTTCGCGCCACAGTTCTTACGAGTGACAGCCAGGCGTCGCGCGACGCGATTGTGATTGCCTTGGTGGGACAGAGCATATAGAGCGCCGCATTTAGTACAGAGCTTTATTATTTCGATCGATTGTATCATGTCGCCCCTACTTACGCTCGACTGCTGCTACTATTGACGCTTGTTTACTCGCCGATGCCGAAGTAGCCGCGAATGGTGAAGGGTTCTTGCTTGATCTCGGCCTCCTGTTTGATCTGCGCCTAACCCGCGCGTGCTGACTTACACCCCGCGCAGCGGAGTTTCAGCTTGCCGTGGGGACAGGGGGTGCACACCGTGCAGTCGGTTTTCACCTTGCCGTGAGGGTAAGGGTTGCACTCCGCGCAGTTGTATTTCACCTTGCCGTGAGGGCAGGGGGTGCAGTCCGTGCAGAAGCGTGTCAGCT
>Ga0209192_10000128_pt1 | contig 89127 bp, 88 predicted proteins | sample ArcticOcean_MG_C_11_FD_187433 | JGI IMG/M metagenome (GOLD analysis project Ga0209192, IMG submission 187433) | Marine microbial communities from western Arctic Ocean - ArcticOcean_MG_CB2_154 (SPAdes) (version 2) | ecosystem: Environmental > Aquatic > Marine > Oceanic | place: Arctic Ocean... | reverse complement strand
GAGAACGACCGTTCCGATTGTTGGTGCGGATGGAACCCGTGGCTCTCGCGTTCCGAGTTGTGCGGCGAAGTCACCCTTTGCCACCGCGGCGCAGGCCCCTTCGGCCTGCCCTCTTCGGACGGCGAGTTGGGGGGGCGTGGCAGGACTTCGTCGAAGGCGATGAAGTCGTGTTCGCCTGAAAGGGAATTCTTTCGCCGAGGTTTCGGCCGAAGCTTCGCGGGTAACGACGCGACGGTTACCGCCGGCGGCAAAGGGACCAGCGAGGCTCCATTTTTCGTCGTCTCTTTTCGTTGATGCATACTCGCGGCGGCCGGTCCACCACCCGGCCCACGCAAAACTCCCGTCGACACCAACGCGTGTCTCCGCAGCTCGATGCGCTGCTCTAAGTCGGCGATGGATTGTTTTTCATCGTCAAAAACGTCGCGTTTGGTCGCCGACGCGTACGAAGGGACGCCTTGCTTTTTTTGACCTTCACTCGGACTCATGTGCGCATTTAGTCTGGCTGTCCCCCCCCAAAGCATCAGCAGCGGCTCGAGATGGGGAAGGTACTCGGTATAGCCCTCCGTGTCTGCTAAAAACGGGTCCCGAACTGCCGCGGCCTTCGCGGCGCCCCGGAACGGGCGGACCACGAACGAGTTTTGGCGAAGCGGCGCGTTGGCGCCGGAAACGGGTTTTTCTTTTTTGTCCTTTTCGGGGTTTTCCTCGCGCGGCGACGACGGGCGGAACGGGCTGTATGGGCAAACAGTCACGAAGAAGGGAGCACAGGTGTTGGTCAGCAAACTTGGTAAGGACGAGGTGTCGAGGACGGGACGCGTCTCATGAGCGTAATACTCAAACGTAACTGTAACACAGCCGCGAGGAGTGAAAAGAAGTGACAAAAAGCAAGGCACAAAAAAATCCGAAGAGTCGCGATACGGATATCGCATCGCCTGTGTCTGTGTGGTACGAGTACACGGTACGGTACCAACGAAACGTACCTCCCCGCCCGGCGTGTCGTTTCACAAGGGTCTTTGTGGTCTCGTTCGATAGCCGGACGTTCCATGCTGCCAAACGCGTTCGCGGTGTCTGCGTTGACGAGGGATTCACCCGACGCAAACGAGCTCGGCCTGGACATCGTTGGCGTCTCGGAGAAATCGATCGATCAAGCTTTTCGTGGGCACACGCGGTCGTTGTTTTCCCAGGTTGATCGAGACCCAAAACTTGGTCGTCGCAAGCTCCGTTTCAGCACGCGGAACGTCACCCACACCCGCGTTTACGAGACCGCCACGACGACGACGCACCGGCCTGTCGTCGCGCGTTTAGGTCTGACCCTGGATGCGTCGCACGTACCGAAGGTCCATCGTTGTTACAGACACAAGCGGACGCAACTTCGCAGGACAAAAAATATTACGCGTATCTTGAGGTCCATAGGTGTGCCGACTTCCAAGCCACCGAGGTGGCGTCGTTTCGAGCGTTCGAGCTTTCGCGACTGGTGTGACTGGTTCGGCCGCCGTTTAGGAGTTGCAGACGGCGGTCAGAGGAAAAAGAATGGAAAAGAAAAAAATGCGCCCGCGACGCGGCTGTAAGCTCGCGTTTGGTATTACTGTTAATGGTGTGGTGGCACCTTGCACTTATTCTCCCTCCACGAATGCGATTGGAAGGTTGAGCGCGAGGTGTTACTATCGACGGTGTGGTGGCGCCTTCTACTTACTCTCCCTCCGCGCGCGATAAAAGGAAGGAAGGAGGAAAGGAAGGAAAGGAAGGAAAGAAGGAAGAAAAGGAAGAAGATGGTGTCTATCAATGTGTGTCCCCATTTTCCCTCCGCCCCAATGCCCCTAGGCTCCGTACCCGAACGTCTTCCTGATGCGGTCGAAGATCTGGTCTTTCCACCCAACCTCGGTGGTGTCCATCACGGATTCGTTTCCGAACGCGTCCGTTTCCGGAACGGAGGTTTGGGTCAGGTCGACGAAAACGTTTCCCGGCTCCGGTTCCCGGAAAGTTATCGTGACCACGCTGTGGTGGCCTTGTTCCCAGTTCCGGAACCGCCACCGCTGCACAATCCGCACCCCGGGGTCGTATTCCACCAAGGTCCCGGAGATGTTGCCGTCGAACATGGTGAATTCTCGGCCTACTTCTTTCGTTACGTCCGCGGGCGACCTCGAAAACGCCATGACTCGCCCGCCGTCCAGCAAAGCGTCGCAGATGTCCTGCGGCCGGCAGTAAAACCGCTCGGTCATGGTGATGGTGTGCTTGGTTTTCGACAACGGCGCCAGTTTATCGGCTCTGGTTTTCGGACCCCCGGTGGCCATGTTCGCGGAAGCGCCGCTGCCGTCGTCGACGCGCAACCCGTTCATCGATTTGTTAATCGCCTCTCCTTCTTTTTTAGCATCAGGCGCGTCTCCTTCACCGCCAGGCCCGCCCATCGCGAGTTCGCTTTCGAACTGGTGTATGCCTTTGAAGAGCTTGGGGAACGCGTTTTCGCGTATCACTTTCTTCACAACCTCATCCGCCTCCCCGTTGCCTGCACTTAAAACAATCGCCTCCGGCTCCTCGCCGACGTTTTCATCCGCGATGTATGGGAAATGAATGTTGCCACTCACCTCAACCTCGCCAACCTTACCGACATAAGCAACCTTCAGCTCCAACTCGTACCCCACGATGATCTTGCCCTTGCGTCGGTTGACGTAGGCTTCGCCGGTCAAGGACGTGACCCCCGTGGTTTTCAGGTCAGACACCCCGTCCGGCGTGTCCGGGAACGTCAACGACAACAGATCGGCAAAACGAACCTTCGCCCACGCGAACGCGTCTTTCTCCTGCCAGTGCCAGTTGTTCACGTTCGCCCCGTCTTCTCTGTCCTTCACGATCCACCGGTCATCACCCTCGCCGAGTTTCGCCATGAAGACTTTTTTTTAAACCACAACCGAGGTCAAGCGTGCACCAAGTGTGGCCGCAGGAGCCGAAGAGATCCGACGAAGATTCAGGAAGTCGAAGCTCGGAAGTCGGCGAGCGCGCTCCAAATGCCAAAATAGCCAAAAACAGAAAACGCAAAAGTTGTGCATGAGCAAACAGTTCAACCTAGTTTTATTCAATTCAATGAGAAGTTAGTCTTACGAAAAGGGGAAAATGCACGTGACAAAAAAATCACGATCAGCCGCAGCTTTCCAGGGTTTCGTCCTTTCGCCGATCCTTCCGACACTTGCGCGCACGCGTGTCGTGCATCGCCGTGCGGAGGTGTTTTCCCGAGTTCACGCGGTACGTGGCTTTTCATATCCAACGCCGGGTTCCGGAACCCGAGTGCGATCGCGAACGCGTCGCGGAACCCCGCGCCGAGACGGGGGCCAATCGCGATTGATTACGATTGCGTTCGCCCGCCGACGGCAACCAAACAATAATCAAACACCGCACCGCCTCTTGTGGAACACGTCGTGACACGTCGTGACACGCGTGCACAACTCGTCTCTTCTTTGCGACGCTACGTACGACACACCGACCGACGTGGAGTCGCAGACACCAAAATCTCACCGCTGACCCATCGCCATCACAGACCCTTGCAAAAAAGAAAGCAGCGACCGACGCCGGTGACTTACGCGCCCACAACACACAGCCACGATGTGCGGCATTTTCGCCGTGGTCGGCCTGACCGGCGACGCCAAACGCAACCGCCAGCGGGTGTATAACCTGGTGAAGCGCATCCGGCACCGCGGCCCGGATTCGTACTCGATGGACGTCACCGTGGACGACGCCGCGGGGACGCAGGTACGCGTTGCGTTTCCCAAATCCAGGCACTGTTTACGGACCCTCTTTGAGTGCACCACGGCCGTAACATTTACTGGCGACTGTTACAACTACATACAGCACAAGTGCACTGTTACCTGCTCTTTATGGAGTACAGTCGGAAAGTCACACCACTACTATACCTAATCCCTGATACACGTTACGAAGTACACCCGTACTCGCCGACTCAAGACTGACACTTTTATTTCCCAATCACAGACGTTTCTGGTGCACAAGCGCCTTTCCATCGTGGCGCCCGGGCCGGACGGAGACCAGCCTTTGTTCGTGGACCCAGCCACGAAACTTACCACCTTCATCGTGAACGGCGAGATCTACAACCACCAAGCTTTGAGGGAGAAGTACAACATCGTGTCGCCCAACAAAAGCGACTGCCAGGTCATCGGGCACCTGTACGAACAGATGGGCCCGGAGTTCGTCCGCGTTTTGGACGGCATGTTCGCGTACGTCATCGAGGACAAAAGGGACGGCACGATTTGCGCGGGCCGGGATCACATGGGCAAAATCCCGTGCTACATCGCGCACGGCAAGGACGGCAGCGTTTGGTTTTCCAGCGAGATGAAAACGCTGGTGGACGACCCGGGCATCGCGCGGTACGAGATCTTCCCCCCGGGGCACTACTACGTCCGGAAAGCCGGCGAAAAAGAAGGGAAGTTCACTCGGTGGTACGACCCCGAGTGGGTCACGAACACCGAGTACATCCCTACAAGAAAAGCGGACCTCGCGGTGTTGCGAGAAACCGTGGTGGAGGCGGTGAAGAACCGTTTAATGGCGGACGTGCCGTACGCGGTTTTGTTATCAGGCGGTTTGGATTCGTCACTCATCACGTCAATCGCGGTTCGGCACAAAGCCCAAATGCTAAACACGTTCGGCGCGAGCGAGCCGGTGCACTCGTTTTCCATCGGCATCAAAGGCGCGCCTGATTTGGTCGCCGCGCGTAAGGTCGCGGACGCGCTTGGCACGGTGCACCACGAAGTTTATTTCACCCCCGAAGAAGCCCTGGACGCGCTGCCTGATGTTGTTTACCACCTGGAGACGTTCGAACAGGTTCGCGCGTCCGTGCCGATGTACCTCCTGGCGCGACGCATAAAATCGGAAGGGTTCAAGATGCTGCTTTCGGGGGAAGGCGCGGATGAGTTGTTCGGCGGGTACCTTTACTTCCACAAAGCCCCGTCGAAGGAGGAGTTCCACAAGGAGTGCGCGCGGAAAACCACTCGCCTGCACCAGTGGGACGTTTTGCGCGCGAACAAAAGCACGATGGCGTGGGGTATCGAGGTAAGTATTTCCCAATCACCACATTCCTCCGACTGATTGCCCATACAATACTGACACTTTTCTTTTACAAAAAAGGTCCGGACGCCGCTGCTTTCGCAAGCCGTTTGCGAGTTCGCCATGAACACCGACCCGGGGGACAAGATGATTGACATCGCAAAGTTCGACGCCGACGGGCACCCGTTCATGGAGAAGTACTTGCTTCGCAAAGGTTTGTGTCCCCTGGCTTTCCCGAATCCGCCACACCGCCCGTTTTACCTCTAACGCTGGCGACTGCTCCTACCCATGGCCGGTGACTGTTTGCTCATACACATGGCCCAAAAGACTGACACTTTCTTTTATTTATCGTAAGCGTTCGACACCCCCGACAACCCGTACCTCCCGGACGACGTGCTTTGGCGGCAGAAAGAGCAGTTCAGCGACGGCGTGGGTTACGACTGGGTGGACGGGTTGGTGAAGCACGCGGAGGAGATGGTTAGCGATGCTGATTTCGAAACGAGAGCGACACGGTTTCCCCTGAACCCGCCGCAAACCAAGGAGTACTACCTGCTCCGGGAAATTTTTGAACAGCACTTCGTGACTGGCATGGAAAACGGCGACTGCGCGTACGCGACCGTTCCGTTTGGGAAATCCATCGCGTGTTCCACCCCCGAAGCCGTTGCTTGGGTTCCGGAGTGGGAAAAAAGCGTCGGGGATATTTCGGGGAGGGCCGTCAACGTCCACTCGTCGTCACAGGGGTTCAAGGTGAAGGAGGACGCGGCCGGGCGAACCGGCGCGAACGCTACTGCTTCGTCGTCTTCCCAATCTTCCAGCAAAATCAGCGCTTTGCAAGCGCACTCGCAAACCCACAACAAGAAGCGATTCACCAACGGGAACGGGCTAAGACCGAAGACCGCGCGCGCAGGGGGCGGGCAGGTCGGGTTCTCCGGTGCGCGAGCGGACCGGGTCAGGGGTTTCGTCGGGGTCCGGGCGGCGCTCTCCGCGCGCCTCGCGTTCGCGTAAGGAAACGAAAAACGAAAGAAAACTTTCAGTGACGCGCATTCTCAAACTATCCGTACCGCGCGGTACGCGTAGTGGTACGAGTGCGCATGAATCATATCCACGGGACCGAGTTTGTTGTTGTGATGAACGACTTTTGATTCCATTCCTTCGTCGTCTCGCGGTTCGTCTGGCTATTATCTTCGTATTACGCTATTACCCGCTACCGCTCATCACAGGTAGATTCATCTCGCCGGTTTCCGCCATCCCGCGACGCCCCGCGCTTTTTTTGTATCCCGCCCCACCTGTTCCCGCACCTCGGTCCTCCACTTCTCCACGATCCCCTTCGCCAGGGTTCGCATTTCAATATCCGGGTGTTTCTTTGCGATTTTGTTCACGCACACGCCAATCATGGAACGTTCAAGCAGGTCCTTCGTGAGCAACATGCTGCTGAGCTGCCGAAGCGCCGATACGAAATCGGTCCTCGAGGTACTCGCGGTCAACAACGTTTGTTTTTGAGACTCGACATCTTCGATGTTGACGTTGTAGTACGACGACGAACGACTGGTCTGCACCTTACCGAGCTGGTGTAACGTGGCTTGGCGACGCACCGGCGGACCCATTTGGGAAAACGACGGGGGGCGCGCGGCACCACCCGAGTGCTTCGTGCCTTCGTCACAGCTCACAGATACTGAAAAGAGAAAAATTCGCTCCTTTTGAACCAATGCGACCGTTTGCCATGACAACAATTCAACCCCTCCGAGGATCTGGGGCACTCCGCCGCGCACGATGGCCGCGCTCCCTCCCGGGGGCGATCTCGGCGACGGCCCTCTTGCGTCGTACACCCCCTCAGCCCGGAAGCGGTGCCCGCATGACAAGCTGAAGTGGGACTGCGTGATTTGCAGCCCATGCCCACACGGCACGCGCCGACCGGAGTGCGTCCAATGCAGCGGGTGCGTGCACGGCAAGGTGAAACGGTACTGCGTGCTGTGCGTGGGGTGCCCGCACGGCAAGCACAAAAGGCAGTGCAAGCTTTGCACGCCGTGCCCGCACGGCAGCGTGAAGTACTCGTGCGCGCACTGCAACCCGTGTCCGCATGGGAAGCTCAAGTTGAACTGCGTGACCTGCTCGCCGTGTCCGCATGGGAAGCTGAAGCAAGGGTGCAACCAGTGCGGGGGGTGTTCGCACGGCAAGGCAAAGCAGGACTGCAAGGAGTGCAACGCGTGCCCGCACGGCAAGGTCAAGCGGGAGTGCAAGCTGTGCACGCCGTGCCCGCACGGGAAGGTGAAGAAGTACTGCGTGCAGTGCGTGGGGTGCCCGCACGGGCGCATGCGGAGGATGTGCGTTACCTGCACGCCCTGCCCCCACGGCGCCGTCAAGTACCACTGCGCAATCTGCACCCCGTGTCCGCACGGCAAGCGCAAGCAAACCTGCGAGCAGTGCAGCGGGTGCCTGCACGGCAAGGTCAAGAAGCACTGCGCGGATTGCACCCCGTGTCCGCACGGCAAGCTCAAGCAAGCCTGCGTGTTGTGCGTCGGGTGCCAGCACGGCAAGTTCAAGCGCTACTGCGTGGAGGTGAGGAACTTTCCCGATTACCACGTTCCACACTGAGTCGTTCGACTCTCACTGACTCATTTGAAATGTTTTTCACGGAAACGTATAGACTTGTATCAAATCGACCAGTACTCTTGCCTCCCTGATCGGCCCGATTACCCTGACTGTTTACTCATACAAGTTACGAACATGGCCCGAAAAACTGACCCTTTCGGCTTTTACACTCTCAGTGCAAGCCGTGTTTCCATGGGTTCCCCAAAGGTAAGTATTGCATTTCCCAAATCCCAAGACTGTTTGACCATACACGACTGACACTTTTCTTTTATCAAAAAAGCCGAGTGCTGCGCGTGCCGGCAGTGCGAGCACGGCGAGATGGCGCGGTTCTGCGTGCAGTGCCCGCCCTGCCCCCACGGCGCCGTGAAGTGGGAGTGCGTGGAGTGCAAGCCGTGCCCGCACGGCGAGCAGAGCTGGGAGTGCGAGGCGTGCACGCCGAGGGCGGCGAAGAAGACGAGGAGGAAGTAAACTATAAAGGGTTTGCGTCGTCTTTTTGAAAGAGGTCGGTTTTTTTTGTTTGCGTGTTCAACACAAGAGTGGGGTCTGTTAAGGGTGTCTTTTCATTGTCTGGTGTAGGGTGTCTGTAGTTTGTATCTGCCACGTAAAAAGAAGAAGAAAGAACCGGTCTCACCTGCACCTAAAAAAACTCTCCGTCACGTCGCCGCGCTCGTGCTCGCGCTTTCGCTCATTTCCCGCGCGCTCGGCCGGTACCGGGTTTCCATCGCGAGTCGCTCCCACCAGATTTCGAATTCTTTCGCGAGAAAAGGAGAAGCGGCTCGCCAGAAAAGCGGCTCCGGCCACTTCAGAAACCAGGGCGTTTTTTTCTCCATCACCACCCTGCCGTCCTCCACTAGCTTCTGCAAGTGCTGCCCGACAATCCCCCAAACCGCGGTTTTCAACACGAGCCAGTTCACGGAGTTGCCGTAGACGGTACGGGCGAGCTCGCTTTGGGTTAACCCGCCTCGCGCCGGTTCGGTTTCCCAGCTCTTAACTAACGCCTCTACGAACGCCTTCTCCCGTGTCACTCGGTGTTTAGCGTACACGCCGAGTTTCTTCACCCCGTCCACGACCACGTCCCCGTGCGACGGGTACAGGGTTCCCGGGGGTTGGCTAGCCGTGGTGCTAGTCCTCCGAAGGTCGTTGCCGCTGCGGTTCGAATCCCGGGCAGTACTGTTTTTCGCGCTCGCCACCGCGTTTTGCAGCTCCCGCTTCATCGTGTCCAACGACGCCGAGTACTGCGACAGGTTCTCAAACACGGCGGTGTTACCGTTCAAAACGCAGTCGCCCGCGAAAATCGACCCTTCCTCTTCCAAGACGAAACAGAAATGGTCCTCAGCGTGGCCTGGCGTGAACACCGCTCTTAAGGTCACGCCAGGCACGGCGTCGAAAACGTCGCCGTCGCGGACGTGGACGTAACTTCGGCTTTGTTCGATGGCTTTTTTTAGCGCATCAATCTCGTTTGCGTCATTGCCGCGCTCGGTCTCGTCGCTTGTCCCCGTTACTCGTATCACGGCTTCAGCATCCACCTCCATCTCGCCGTGTCCGTGACGCACGTGCTTATACGCAAGCACCGGTTGTTTCGCACCGAATTCACGTTTCATCAAGGCTCGCACATCACCAATGCCCCCCACGTGGTCCAAGTGCCAATGCGTTAACAAGATGCCCTCCAACGCCGTTACCCCCTCCGCTTTCATCGCCGCGCGCAGGTTCGTAATGAAAACAGGCTTACCCTCGCCCGTGTCAAGCAGCCACCGCGTAGCCCCCGTGCCTATTAAGTACGCGTTCGTGCCTTGTAACGTAAACGCACTAGGGTTGCCCCCGAGCACGCGTACGACGGTCGGGGACAAGCGCGTCACGGGATGCAGGGCTGGTAAGCCTCTCGGGACGGGGCCACCGAAGTTAGCGCCCACGAACGCGGAGACGGATTCGGTGAGGGATTCGAACATCGCACGGAGGGAGGTCGTGGGGTCGCGCTTTGATGCCAGGCAATCGTGTTGTGGTGGGATCCCACGCGGGCGCGTTTGGGGCGCGTCGCGCAGTGGGTCGAGTGGTCCTAGAATTGCGGAAAACAAGCGGTCCGAAAAATAACGCGAATGCGTTTTCGGGAGACGAACAGGTTTTGAGGGCGTTTTTCTTTCGGTAACGACGTTTCCCTCTCCTTCCACACGCGCTCGCGACCCGTCAGTCACCTCCCACGCACGCCGTCCCCACTTTGCCGCGTACGCGTTTCCTTTCCCGTGCTCACCAACGCGTTCCGCGTGCCCCGCGTTGGCCTCCTTTGCGAAACTCGCAACTCGCAACTCCACACCTCCACAAAAACAAAACAAAACCAAGTATGTCCTCCGCGCCCGTTTCCCTGGGCAAAGGCGCGTGGTGCTGCGACACGAACAGCGAGATCCCCCCGGACAAAGAAGCGGAGGTTTTCGAGGAAAGGCCGAGTGGTGAGATTCTGTTCGAAGGCATGGACACCGTGCCGCCGAGAAAGAACACGACGCACGTCGCGGTGTTCCACGAAGGGTGTCGGTATCGGGTGAAACACGACCACGAGGTCGAAAAAGTGTGCGAGCTGAAAAAGAAACTCTGGGACGGCGGTTTGGGCAAAGGACACACGGTGAATAAAACCGTGAAACAAACCGGCGGAAACGTTTCGGTGCGGAGCGTGGTGCCGACGTGGCAGCAGCTGAGTATTTTCTTCGCAGGCCGTCTTTTGAGTGACCAAAAAACTTTAGCCGAAGAGAACGTCCCCGTTGGAATCAAAAGCCTGGCCTGTTTGGACTCGCTAAAAAAGCAGCCACACAAAGAAAGCGCGTACTGGTGCTGATCGAGTAGACGCGGTGGGGGATAGAGACGCCTACGCAGGTCTTCGTAGGGTGACACACTAACCAGCAGCCATCGTACCGAGCGCTCTTTGAGACTAAATACTTACGTACTTCAAATAAATGCACCGACCATCGCACTGCAACTAAATACTCACACAAGTTTCTCGACCCTCGCGCATCGCTCTACCCCCAGCTTTGCTTCTCCGCGTCGCCCCACTTCGCGAAAACCGCCGCTCCTGAAAAGTACAGAAGAATCGCGGGGAGAAACATGGAGAGTTCCCAGTTTTCGGTTCGCTGTAGCAGGTACCCGGTGAGGGGGACGCCTATTACGCCTGGCAGGGCGCCTATGGTGTTCGTCAGGCCCAGTAATATGGAGGCGTACCGCGGTGAAAGGTCCTGTGAGTGTAAAGAAAAGTGTCAGTCTTTGGAGTATGGGTGTACTGTATGGGCAAACAGTCACTTGTGATGTATGTAACTGTAACAGTTGTTACGGGCAGTAGTGCACTCGAACAGTCAAAGAGGGGCAGTAAACAGTGTGCCTGGATTTGGGAAAGCCCCAAGGCCGTACCTGGTGGTTGCAGTACAAACCGGCGTAGGAAAACGAACTCAAGCTCAACCCGAGGGTCAGCAGCGCCACCGTGGCGAACCCGCTGCTCGCCGCGCCGTCGTCGCCGTTGTAGCTCACCAGACTCGCGGCCGCCATGAAGGTCGCGGGCCCGCAAAGCGCGATGGTTTGCGCGGTTTTGCGAACGCGAGTCACGTCCATTCCTTTTTTCAAAGCGTCGTCTTGCGACGGGTAAAACAAAGGGTCAGTCTTGAGTCTTACTGTATTTGGCGATGTATGGACAAACAGTCACCAGATTCGGTAAAACAGGGCACTTGTGCTGTACGCAGTGCACTTCCTTTTAATGACGGCCGTGGACGTCACGAACGGGGCGGCAGAAACAGGAAGGCCGGGATTTGAGTTTAGGAAAGCCCCAACACGTACCCGCCAAAGGGCCCACGAAACTCGCCACGGCGATGTTAGCGAGCGGCGGACACAGCGTGAACAGCGACGCGTTTGTTAACGTGACCCCCAACTCTTGCGTGAAGTACGAAGGCAACCACGCCAGTAACACGTAGAAACCCCAGTTGTTGCAGAAGTGCACGTACGCCAGGGCTCTTACGGGGGTACACGAAAGAATCTCACCCCAAGGAACGGGTTTGTTTTCCTCGTCTTTTTCGTCCGAGAGTTCGTCCGTGTTTTCGTTTTCAGTTCCCCCAACTTCCTTCGGCCTTCGCCCCGTAAGCCCACGCACCGGCGCCAGCTCTTTGGGTGCGTTATCCCGGGTAGCCCCGGGCATCGCCCCCCCCCTTTGATAAACCCCCAAACCCACCCAGGCCACCCAGAACACGCCTAACCCGCCGAAGGTCACGAAGACGCTGCGCCACCCAAAGTTCTCGATTATCGCGGGCGCAAGGGAAAGGCCTAAAACGGACCCGATGTTAAACCCGTTGAACACGAACGCCACGGCTCGGCTTCGTTCTTGTGCTGGGACGGACCTGGCGATGACGTCCACTGCGGCTGCGGGTGATACCCCCTCTCCTAAACCGACCAACACCCGCGACGCGAACAAAAGCGTTGGATCGTTTGCGCAAAACGGCACGGCGCACGTCGCAGCGCTCCACAGGAAAACCCCGATGGGCAGCATCCGGGCACCGCCGAACCGCGTGGCGAGGTACCCCCCAGGTAACTGCGAAAGCGCGAAGCCGTAGAAAAAAGCGGACTGTAACAAACCAGCCTGGCCCACGCTCCACCCCATTTCTTTCGCCATTGGAATGATTGCCACGCTTATGTTCACCTTGTCCATGTTGCACAGCACAAACGCCGCGGTGGTGCCTAGAATAACCCGGTACCGGCTGGGCAGAGTTTGCCACTTCTGGGCTAGCTCTTGGAACGACCCAGGGAACGGGTCCAGGGACCACCCAACTGGGGTCTCTTCCGAGGTGTCAAGTACCTCCGGGTCGATAGTTTTCGTGCGCGAAACTTCCGCATCGGAAACGATTGCAATTGCAGACACTTCATCTGTTTTCGTCACGAACGTGTTCGGTGTGTCACGTTCTGTCAAGCGGTCCAGCTTCGTAGTATCCGTTATACCATCTTCATCCAAACCGCTTAACTCATCGGCGCTCGCGTGTACTCGGTGCCATTTACGGTCGCGATCGTTTCCCGTGACCGTGACACGCAACCCATTCTCGTGCCTTCGTGTTGTCACGCCTCCGAAACGGGGCGCGTTTTGCGTACGTGCCGTCGCACGCGACCGCGCGCGTGCCCCATCCCCACCCCGAGTTCGCCGCGTCACACACTGCGAGGTCGTCGCCACGCCACCCCGAGCCACGCATCCCACCGACCCCATCGCACCGTGCGCACAACAGTGACGCGACGATGCACTTTTTTTAGAAAAAGACGTGTCGCTTTATGGCGCCTGCTCGCGCGCTACGAGATCAGCAGCCAAAACCGCTCTCAAAGAGCGACGGCCAACTGCCCATCTCGTCACTTCGCGTGACACCCTCCGGGCACGATGGCGCAGCAGGTACCTGACATGTCCAAGATGTCCCAAACCGAAAAGGACGCGATGATGGCGCAGGTGTTCGCGAACGCCACGACGGTACGTGGGATGGGGCCACGAAGCGGGGCGAGTTGAGATGAGATGAGATGGGAAGGGATCGCACATTTACGATCTGCCGCCTGTTCGCGCCGGTGCCGAAATCCTGTTCCCATCGCTGACACCTACCCTCCCCTTTTCTCATCGCAGGAAATGGAATACCGCGTCGAGCTGTTCAACAAGTAAGTGGAGCGAACTGTACGAACATGGTCGCCTTCTTCGACTGTGCTCACAGCACACTTCCTGTCTCCGAGCAAGCCTCCCTAGCATCTCTCTTCGTCTCGTCCCGTTCGTCGTTTCCGGAAACTTCAGACTGACCTTGCCCTCTTCCCCAAAACGTTTCTTATTTTTTACTCCAGGATGGTTTCCGGGTGCCACGAGAAGTGCATCGACAAGAAGTACAAAGATGGCGACCTAAACGTTGGCGAGAACTCGTGCGTTGACAGGTGCACCAGCAAGTACTGGCAGTGCGTGGGGATCGTGGGGCAGATGCTGGGCGCGGCGGACGCCGCCGCGGCGCAGACGGGGCGCTGAGAGTGTAACCATGTGTTATCTGAAACTCTTTTTTGTCATCTCTGTTTTTTCTCGATGGACACGTCGCACATCGATCTGCGCAATGTTGGCTCACGGTGTGCGTCTTGCGGACCGCAGGGTGCTTAGGGTGGCCGGGACGGATGCGCTGAAGCTGCTACAGGGGGTGGTGACGAACGACGTTCGTGGGCTCGGTGAGCCGGGAGCACCGCCAGTTTACGCCGCGGTGCTATCAGCGACTGGGCGAGTAAGCGCAGACGTGTTTTTCCACCGAGAGATGGGCGAAGGCGGTGGCGGGGGCGGGTTGCTTCTGGATCTCCCCTCGGTGTCGTTCGACGAGTCGGTGAAACTGCTGACGAAAATGCGCTTGCGAGCCTCCGTTACCATAGATGACGCCACGTCCGATTTCTCGGTGGTCGCGGTGGGGGACCCGGCCGGGGAGGGCGGCGATGAGCGATCGGGTCCCCGGGGCGACCGCGGGAACACGTGGTTTGGGGATCCGTCGACTTCGGGAAATGAAACAACGGAAAAAAAAAAGCACCACCTCCTTTCGTTCCTCCCAATCGACCCTAGGACGCGAATGCTGGGCTTGCGAGGCATCCTACCCGCCGCGGTGGCGGAGGCGCTTGTTGATGGTAACGTGGATGGCGCAGTTAAACACGGCGATTCCAGCGAGCGAAGTCACGACGAGGAATCTGCTTCCAACTTGTACAAGCGGTTCCGGTACGAGCTAGGAATAGGCGAAGGCGACGAACTCACCGGTTTACTCCCTTTGGAGTGTAACCTCCACTGGCTCAACGCGATTTCCTTGACGAAAGGGTGTTACGTCGGCCAGGAGCTGGTGGCGCGGACGCACTTCACGGGGGTGATCCGGAAACGAATCATGCCTGCGAAGTTCGACGACGCGGGGGGGGATTTTTCTTTAAAAAACGCGAAACTGTTACTCCCGACCGCCGAAAAAAGCACCCCCGATTCACCATCCACCAAACCTCCGAAATCGGTGGGCAAAGTGCTTTGCCGGAGTGAAAATTTCGGCCTTGCGATGGTGCGGCTGGAGCACCTGACTCGCGTGAACCACTCCGTTTCCTTCGCGCGGTTCGTGGTGAGGGACGACGGCCCGCGCGGGCGCGACGCGGGCGTGATTGTTAAAACCCCGAAGTGGTGGGCGCCGAAATAGCAGCAGCTAAACTGATAGTGTAACAATAAGTCTAATAAGTGTACTCCTACTACCGTACCGGTGCGCTTCCTTCCGCAATTAAGGATGTGCCAACTCTTTCATCCAGGTACGCAACCGCCTCCCTTTCGCTCATTCCCGTCTGCACCAACCCTTTTTTAATCACGTCGTAGTACGCTTCGCTCGGCGCGTTGGTCGCGTTTTGGCCCGACCGAAATTTTTCCATCTCGGTAGGGTCGCACGTAAACGTCAAAACGCACTCGCCGTGCATCGTGCCGATGCACTTGGCGTAGCCGTACCAGCGGTTGGACGGGGCTCTGGTTTCACCACGAGGGCCGGTGCTGGGTACGAAATTTTCACGGGTAATGGAACCCTCAACGCAAGCCGTGACCATCCCGCCGTGCTTGGCGCCGTTTTCGTTTTTTGCGGAAACGACTTCGTTCCATTTCCGCGCTAAAGAACGCGCCTCAACACTCGTCAGCGCCTGGCAATTACCGTCACCAGGCACCATCCCGTTCTCCTGCGCCAAAACGTCGTTGAACTGCTCGAGGGTTATGCGGTACAGGCGGTAGGACGTGCCGAGGGTGGTTTGCTGTTTTGTGTTTGTTCTTGACGCGGAGAGGTGATCAACCTCATCACCCTCTTCGTCGTTGTTTTCGTAAAAGTCCACAAACCCAACGCCCCCCCCCTCCCACGTCGGGGACGAGTGCGCGAAGAAAAGCCGGTGCGGAAGGTTGTGCCACACGTGCCACTCCTTTGGTGTGGTTTTGTTTCGACTGCCGGGCATGTCCCGTATCATCCCCTCGACTCGGCCACCCTTCAGGTAACAATTGAAACGTTCTGCCAGGATGTTTGACCCAAACGAGGCGTAATACACGAACGTTTCGGCCTCGGAACCAGCCGGGGATGAGTTCGAGTTACTCGTGACACTTGTCATGTCCTGTTTGGAACTCCTCACCGTGACTCGTGACCGGCCTTTCACGTCTACGGCGCCGCGCGAACACACGAAAACGCCGCGATGCGGGGCAGCGGGAACGCAAGCCGCCCGCATCGAGAACTGAGACGTCATGGTTGAATCACTTAACCGAAGAAAGAGAAAACGGAAATTTTCACAAAACGCGTTTGGCCAGACCTAAACCACTCTCAGATTTCCCTCCACTCGCGTTGGCGCTTTGGCGTCGGCCCGCGCGCTTTGGGCCGCGCGCGCGAGAGCCTCCACGCGTACGCGCGATGGCCGCCACGCGACGAAACGGTTCGCGAGAGGTACGACCGCGTCGCAAATCTCGTCGTTGCCACCATCCTTCCAATCCCGAAAAAAGGTCCCACGCCATTTTTGAAGACGCGCTTTTCGTTGCTTTTTCTCGCCGTGTCCTGTCCCGTGAAACTCCCACGCTGACCCGCCTAACCCTTACACCTACACTACACCTGTACTACACCTTTACATCCTCACGTGTGTATAACTATAACGCATAGCCTAATAAGGACCCGATTTCGCCCGCCCCCACCGACGGGTACGAGGAGGACTTTTCCGAATCCGACGATTTTCAATCCGACGATGTTTCCGACGACGAACTTAACGTGACGCCGAAATGGCGCAAGCGCGCGCCGCAGCTCTCTTTGCTGTGGAAGCGCCCGCCTGGTACCATTCGCAGTGCTATTTCAAACAGAAGGCGCGCCATAGGCAGTACTGGAAAAAAGGCGTTACGGATGGCCGTTACGGGGGACAAGTCCGGCGTCACACGGGTTCGGGATTTCGTCAAGCTCCCGCGAGCCGTACAGACAATCGACAAAGTCAGCTTCACGCTCGGCGTGGTGGGGCTGTTAGTCACGCAGTTCGTCGCCACCGAGTTCCCGGAATTTTTCCATCTGTACTACCTAGCTACCGCCCCTGGCATTTTCGCCTACCGCGCCTACCAGTATTACAGCATCAAGTACCACTACTTCCTCATAGACTTTTGTTACTACGCCAACGCGTTTCACTTTTTTCAAATCCTGGGTGGAAATACTTTTTGGAACATTCGTGGCGGAAATACCTCCGGTGAGTACGGCACCGCTTTCGGCGTGGCCATTTTCAAAATGACCTTCGCGTACGCCAACGGCCCGATTCTGTGGGCCATTCCGCTTTGGCGAAACTCCCTGGTTTTCCACTCGCACGACAAAGTGCAAAGCGTGTACATCCACGTCATGCCCGCGTTGCTGACGTGGTGCGCGCGGTGGTACGGCCAGGCGGACGTTTTGGAAGCGGTTCCGAAAATCTTCGCGGGCGATGATGACTGGTTAGCAAAAAGTACCTCGAGTGCTAAGAGTTCTTTTGAAGCCTTTAGCGCACCTGTCGATGCGCAAACTTCCGTAGCTCAATTCCTGGTATACCCAACCATCGGGTACCTCGCGTGGCAAATAGGCTACCTCCTGAAAACCGAGCTCGTGGACGTCACGCGCCTGGACGAGGACCCGGAGTTGGTGACGAGCCTGCGGTGGCTGGCGGGGGATTACAAAGCGGGGGTCACGAAGTTCGCGCTGCGGTTTTCGCGACGTCTCGGTTTATTCGCAAAGGACGAGTTGTTCGACGCCACATCGTTGAAAACAAAGTTCGTGTTCGTTACCCTGCAGCTCGTGTACACCGTGGTCACGTTTCTGCCGATTCCGCTTTGTTACGGTAACAAAACAATACACACCTCGCTGATGCTGTTAACTTTTTTATCCTGCATCTGGAACGGCGCCGAGTACTACATCGACGTGTTTTCCAAACGGTACGCGAAGAAGTTCGAAGACGGGAGCTTCGCGAAGTGCTCCGTTCGGGACGAGGATACCGCGGACGCACTCGTGAAGGAACACGGGGAGGGCGCCCACGGGGAGGCGAACGGAGATACTTCGGCTAGGGTAACCTCGAAGGAAACCTCTAAAGAAACTAGCACTAGGGTAAAGAAAAGAAGGTGACGAGGTAGTCAATAGATTTTTTAGAATGTTTTTTTGTCATGCAATCAATTCAAAGCGATGTCGTCTCTATACTCGAAAAGTACATAGCTGGGAACTCTTACATCCCCAGCGCTACCGCCGCCTTTTCCGCCGCCGCGAACGCCGTGGCGCAGGTCGCTTCGTTTGGTGCGCCGGCGCACGCTTGCTCCAGCATCTTCAGGCCATCCGGTCCGCCAACGCCGACGACGTAATCCGCAGGCAGTAAGTTGACGCCCTCCACGAGCTCCTGCGCGACCATTCCTGAAATGGCGATCATCGCGACTCTGCCATTGTTCAGCTCTTTCATTTTCATGTCTCGCAGCCAAGCGTCGGGCTTGTTGGTCGCGTAACCGAGCGGGTCGAAGCTGTAATCTCCGGGGAAGTGTTCTGGTTTCATCAAGAACAGGGAATCAGCTTCGAACGGGTTTTGCCACGCGATTTGGACCCGGCTCGCTTCGGCGACGAAAATCGCGGCGCCCACTAAGCCCCAGGCGATTGGCGGGACTTGCTGGAAGTGGTCGATCGCGGGGCCCGTGATTTGCGCGTCGAAAAGGAAGGAACTGAAAAAGTGTCATTCTTGAGTCTTGAGTATGGGTGTACTGTATGGGCAATCAGTCTACTTGTGATGTATGTAGTTGTAACAGTTGCTAGTACATGTTACTAGTAGTACACTCAAAGAGGGTCCGTAAACAGTGCTGGGATTTGGGAAAGGCCCAATACGTACCTCCCTTCGACTTGTTCGCCAACCAGGAAACCAAGCGCGGCGAGCATGGCGACGCGGCCGTGCGTGATCTCCACGTCCGCGTACCTCTGCGCTTCGGTTTGCTTGATGTCGTTGAAGAAACCGAACACGTCGATGCCGTCAATGAAAGGAGGGCATCCCACCACTAACCCGGCGTTCACCGCGCTCTGTAGGTCGTCGTACCGCGCGCCGGGCACAACCGTGGGGACCGCGGCTTGTTTTGTTTCCGCGCGTTCCTCGGTGGTCGCGGAGACACGCACGGCACGGCGGCCTTTGGGGCCGGCGGAGCCGGTGGAGGACGGGCGGAGAAAGGACAAGGAGTTGGTGAACATGTGCGTCGACATCGTGGGGAGGTGGAGGGAGGTGGGGAAACGTGCGTGTTGAAGTGACGCGTTTGCGTTTGGCCAAAACGTTTTGTTTGTTCTTGGACGCGAACCGACGTGCAGCAGACACACGCTTCGATACGCGTCCTGCAAACGTGCGGTTCGCACTTCTCTTTCCTCGACGTGTCCGAGACAGACTTTTTTCGTTTCCTCGACGTGTTCGTGACGACGGCACCCGCGAAACCTGGGAGGAGTCGAAACGTTTTAAGAATTCGTGGGACCGTCGAACGTTTTTGTGACGCCAGCCCTTTTCCCTTCGCTTCGCCGTTGGCCCGCGCTCCGCTCCCTAGCCTGCCTGGCCACACCACGAAACGCGCGCCCTGGACGGCTGCTACGAAACACGTTTCGTTCCGTGGCGATGACGCTCACGACGCGACAACGCGTACACGCGGGCACGCGCGATGCCCGCGTCGTGCGTCGCGGAACAAAGCGCACCCACCACGCACAACTCACGTTTCGCTTCGTGGTACCCACGGTGTTCACGTTTCTCACGTTTCTGTGCTTCCACGCGCGTGTCACGGTCGCCGAGCTGGGTACCTCCGCGCACGACCTTTCCAACTTCCAAGGCAAGCACGCGTGCGCGGCTGGTTTGAGGATGGCCATCCCGCAAACGGTCGGCGACGTCGCCGCCGTGGTCGCCGCGTTCCCCAAAGTTCGCGCGGTAGGCGTGGGGCACTCGTGGAACAAACAAATGTTCTGTGCGTGTTCCCTTTCCCAAATCAGGCGGCGCGGCGTTTACGGACCCTCTTTTTTGTGCGCTACTTGAACGTACGGACGCAGTTACCGACGTAATCGCGGCTGTGTGCCAAATAAATCACAAACGCACTGTGTCCGGCCCGATTACTCGGACCAGTGCGCTGTGTCCGGCCCGAATCCGGCCAAGCGATTGCCGACTGTCCGCCCGTAATTACGTGACGCGGGTTACGGGACACTGACAATAAAGGCGACATTTAAGCAAAAAGAAAGCCGATCGCAAATCAGTGTTGAAAGGGCTTTTTCATCGCCAAGTTGACGCCGTTGAAAGGGACACTGACACTTTTCCTGACCTTTTTCTTTCACGAAAACAGGCGCCGGCGAGGACGCCAACGCGGTGGACGTGGTGTCGAGCCAGGTGCGGTCGGTTAATTTCGAGACTGACAACGCACTGGGCTCCTCAAATTCGCGAGCCTTGTTGGGTAGTGACACTGCCGGGGACGACACCAACCGCGGTTCGAACCCGAACGACGCCGACGCCGACTCCTCTCGGTTCGAAGTGAACCTTTCCAAAATGACCGTCAAGTCCGACGCCGGCGCCACGGTGCGGGACGTTTTGGACTTTCTGGAAAACCATCGAAGAGGCGACGGTGACGGTGACGATGATGATGATGAATTATTAAAACAAGAAAGCTCGGATGAAACGCAGTCCCTTGATGTGTTGCGTTCGTTACGGGACAAAGACGTGTCATCCGACGGGTACACTCTTCCCGCGTTTCCGTGGTTCGTGGACCAGACCATCGGCGGCGCCGTGGCCACGGCGACGCACGGGTCGTCGTTGCGACACGGGTCTTTGTCCAGCCAGGTACGTGTATATGGGCTTTCCCAAACCCAGAGACGGCGGTTTGGACCCGCTTTGACTACTCACTGTTTACTCATACATCACATACGCACTGTTCCGCCCGATTACGGGTGACTGTTTACGTGTACTCGATCGGTTTACTCCGAATAGTACTCAAGACTGACCCTTTACTTTTCGTTTACAAACGCAGCTCACCGCGATGACCCTGGTGCTCGCGAACGGTACGGTGGTTGCGTTGGACGAGGAAAACACGGAACCTCACGTCTTCCGCGCGGCGAGAACCAACTTAGGCAGGTTGGGCGTGGTGGTGGACGTGACCATGAGGATCGTCCGTAACCACCCGGTGCGAAAAACCAGCTTCGACCTCACTCCCGAGGCGTTTGTCCGGAAAGTCGAAAAAGCGAGCGCTAAATTCGCGGAGTGCGAAGATATCGCTATGGCCATCGATTCATCAGAAATGACGAGCGACGAGCAACGAACCGAACGCCGACGCCAATGCGCCACGGCGTCACCCGAAATGCGCCGACTGGACGAAACGCAGGCAAGTATTTCCAATCACCACGTTCCGCCTCCCTGATTGCCCATCCTCGTACCAGAAGGGACTGTTACCTCTGATTGTTTGTCCATACATCGCGATATACGAGACTGACACTTTCTTTTTTATCGTATCAGGCGTTTTGGTTCTTCCCGCTTGGGAAGGTCACCGAGGTTTCGTTTTCGCGGTTGGTGAGTATTTCCCATTTACCACATTTCGCCGACTGATTGCCCATACGAGACTGACACTTTCTTTTTTACTCCGCCAAGGACGACTTCGAAGACGACCTGAGCGTTTTGCTCGGCGTGGAGAGTCATTTGGTTCACGAAAGTGGCGGATACGCGAACGCTGCTTGGAATACCACAGGAGACGAATCGCCACCGCCAGACTCTCAAACAACGCAGGACCAGCGCAACAACGCGATCGCGAGCGCGACTTCGCGCGTACGTATTTTTCCCACCCGCCGCGTTCCGCCGGTCGCGATTGCGCATACGAGACGGAAGTGCACTACTGGTAACTCTTACCAGTACTCGCGGCTGTTACAAACGCATCACAAGTAGAATATTTGCTCATACAGTAAGACTCAAGACTGACACTTTCTTTTTTATCGTGCCAGGCGAGCGGTGCCCCGCACGCGTCGTCGCTTCGCGGCTTGGAGCGCAGAGGCGTCGTGGCCGACCAACCGCGGGACGCCCCAAGGGACGTCACGGAAAACATTAAGGCCCTCGGTAACGATAACCTGGCGCGGTTGTTCGCGAAGCAGTGGGAACGCGCGAGTGTGGTGAACGTCGCGTCGGGGGTGTTCCCGGCGCGAAAGGTACGCGTTGGGGCTTTATTCCCAAATCCAGGCACTGTTTTGTCGATTGTCCAGAGTAATTACTCACACACATGGCCCGAAAGACTGACACTTTTCGTGGAAGAACCAAAGAGCTACCTCACAATGTCGGAACAGCAGTACGATCAGCACGACCAGTTCGGGTACGACCAGTACGAAACCTGCGTGCCGATGCGTTTGGCGGGGCAGGTACGTATTGGGCGTTTCCCAAATCCAGGCACACCAGACTGTTTGCCCATACGCGACTGACTCTTTCTTTTCTATATCGTAAGTGCTTGGCGACAATCGCGCGCGCGACGCGCGACGAAAACACGGGCGACGTCGGCGCCGACGCCTTCGGGTTCCGCTCCCAAGTACGTAATTTGACTGTTTGATGGCCTGTATGGAGTGCAGTGACGCAAGTCTTACCACTACAAAAGTGCACCAGAGTACAAGACTGTTTGCCCACTGTATTACATCGCCCAATACAATACTCAAAGACTTACCTTTTTCGTTCCCACTCCCAGGGTTTGATTCGTTTCGTGAACGAAGAGTCAGGTTACCTAGCCCCCACGAACGGGCTCGCGTCGGGAACGTGCATGTACGTAAACATCGAGGACTTCGTGCGGTACGCAGATGACGACGACAAAGACGCGTCGCCTGACAAGAACAAATCGCTTCAAAACATCGTCTCCATTTTGCGGTCGAACACCTGCCGCGGCCGTCTTCACTGGGGCAAAGCGGGGTGGCCGAGCCCGGGGTGTTTCAACGGCCCTAACGAGTTCGGCAAGAGCTGGTGCCACTTCCAGTGCGTCGCGTTCCGCATGGACCCGGGGGATAAGGTAAGTATTTCCCAATCACCACGTTCCGCCTCCCTGATTGCCCATACGAGACTGACACTTTCTTTTTTATCGTATCAGTTCGTACCGAGCGATTCGGTGAGCGACGTTTTTTCGTCAAGTGGGTTTGACCGGGAGACGTGCTGCGGTTTCGACGGGACGTACCTTTCGGAAAAACAGGGGTGCGAGTGCAAACAAATGAATAAAGGGTTCGACTTGATTTCGGGTGATGCGTGTCCGGGAGAGACGTGGAACTAACCACAGGTGGGGTACTAGTTCGCTAGTGTTGAAACCATGAATATACCTAAACCACTGACTCCTACTGGAGTCAAATCCACATGACAACTGCACCGCTGACTCAATCGAGTTCCCTAGTCATCGTGTTTTAATCTTAAGGAAAAGGTTGCACGCCTTGCAGCCACGTTTCACCTTGCCGTGGGGGCACGGGTTGCACACCGCGCAGCTGCGTTTCAGCTTGCCGTGGGGGCACGGGTTGCACGCCACGCAGCTGCCTTTCTGTTTCCCGTGGGGGCACGGGTTGCACTCCGCGCAGCTCTGTTTCAGCTTGCCGTGGGGGCAGGGGCTGCACACCGTGCAGCTGCGTTTCTGCTTACCGTGGGGGCACGGGATGCACTCCATGCAGTCCCTTTTCCGCTTGCCGTGGGGGCACGGGTTGCACGCCACGCAGAAGTATTTCACCACGCCGTGGGGGCACGAGTTGCACTCCACGCAGCTGCGTTTCAGCTTGCCGTGGGGGCAGGGGCTGCACACCGGGCAGCTGCCTTTCACCTTGCCGTGGGGGCACGGGTTGCAGTCCGCGCAGCTGCCTTTCCGCTTGCCGTGGGGACAGTGGTTGCAGTCCGCGCAGCTGTCTTTCCGCTTGCCGTGCGGGCAAGGGTTACAGTCCGCGCAGGCACGTTTCACTTTCCCGTGGGGGCAGGGGATGCACTCCGCACAGTTTCTTTGCAGCTTCCCGTGAGGGCACCCGACGCACTTCACGCAGCGGTGTTTCACCACGCCGTGGGGACAAGGGGTGCACACCGCGCACTGTTGTTTCTCCTTCCCGAGCGGGCATCGTTTGTTTCGCGCACGGTGACCACCTGCTTCGCACCGCACGCCGCTAAGGGCGTTGTGCTGGGAACACGCGAGGCCGGCGGAGGCTTGTAAAAGTCAGTGCTCTCCTTCAGACCTTCACAACCCACGCACCACCCCGCCCGTTCCACTGTTTGTTCTGTTTCGCCTGGAGTACGACCCCGCGAATCGCCGGTCTCGCTTGCCCCTGTACACCTGCGACACAACCAGGAACAGGACGTAAAACACTGCGGAGAGGATTACGGCGGCTAACACGCGTTGCTGTGCGGGAGAAGGAAGTGAATGAGGTGGGAAGAGTGATGAGGTGATGATTGTGGTGATGATTGTGTTACCACGAAATCGATTGCCGTCGTTGTTACGTCTCGATCGTTGCAGTTGTCCATGGGACGACCGACGACGTGCTGTCCGAAAAATCCCACTACGGTATTCCACCACACGTACCTGTATCTGACAGTTCCGTCGGCGTCGGCGTTCCTCCAGTTTCTCGAAGTACGCGGGGTCGTCACCCGTTTCCGTCGCCCGAAGCATGGGCGAGGCGGTCTGATGAGGAAAAAATACGCACAATCGTGCAAAGCACGAAAGCAGAGAAATAACACCGCCTCCGATCTGCCTTGGATAAAAAGAAAGTGTCAGTCTCGTATGGGCAATCAGTCTGCGGAATGTGGTAAATGGGAAATACTCACCTTCCTTAGTCTTATCCTGCACTTCTGAAGTGCCACATCCCTGTCATTCCTCGACCGCACGGTTCCCGTCCGCGTTTCGTCACCACACTCGCCATGGCCGCCACCGCCACCGCCGCGAACGTCTGCGCTTCGGTACGGATCAACTCTTTTCGCGCGTGGCGTTTGTTTCGCGCGTGTTGTCGGGTCAAGGCTCGTGGCCACCGGAGTGACGCTCTCGATTCGAAGATTTTCTTTTCTTCCAACCAGATGAGTCACGATCTTTGTTCCCAGCCCGTGCCATCCCCAACTCTCAACTCTTGCGACGCCGGATCACTGACCTCAACACCGATCCCCCCCAACTCAACTCCACCCAACTCCAGTCCCTCCGAGCCACCAAAGCCATCGCGCCTTCCCGCGTCGCGCTCACCGCGAAGCCTGCGGTACGCACCCCGCGAAAAGCGCAACGGACGAAACCTAATTTTTTGTTTGTATTTTTGGTTGATGAGAGTGGTGATGCAATTGGACAAGAGCATCTTCTGACCCCCCCCCCCCACTAAAACAACCTCAGCTCCGCCGCCGCACCGCGAACGTCACCGCCAAAGCCCTGTACTTCCCCACGGACACGGAGTACATCGCGTCCGTGGGCGCGGATTACCCGGACGCCGGAATCGCGAACTGGGAAGAAGCGCGCTGCCTTTTTTCCGACCACGGGTACAACATCCTGGACATTCGGTGCGAAGGTGCGTGTTTGTGTGTCCTGGTTTCCCGAATCCAACCACTGTGTTGCCATACAAGAACGTTCACGGACCCTGTTTCAGTGCACTACTCGTGACGTACTTTCAGTGCACTACTCGTGACGTACGTAGTAGTGCGCAGTACTCGTGATGTATTTGTTAAGCCGCGAGTACGGGTACTAGTAACACGTACCAGACTACTAGTGCACTACTAGTAACTCTTACCAGTACTGGCAACTGTTACTGGGGTAACTGTTACAAATACATCACAAACGGCCTGTTTACCGCCCCTGGTCGACTGCGGTACTAGTAACGTTTACCAGGGCCTGTGGTAAATTGACACAGTACCCGTGATAACGTTACTGTAGTAACTGTGACCGCGTGGTAAATTGCCCCGGTACTTTGACACCGTCTTACTACGGTACCTGTTAGTCTAATTAACCCGCACTCGAGAGACTCGCGACTGACCCTTTTTTTTCCTCATCAAAAGCCGAGGTTGAGAACATCGGCAACTTCCCACGGCAGTTGCCTTCGGATCACAACCCCAACACGGGCGGTCGGTTTTTCGAAGTCCCCCTGATCAATGCCAAGTCGCAGTACGACAGCGAAGCGGGGAAAAAAATGATGAAGAACCAAACCAAGAACCCCGACTTCATCACTAAAGTGAACCAGATTTTTCCCGACAAAAAAGCCAAGATCATCGTGGCGTGCAGTGACGGCCGGGGTCGGGCGATTCAAGCCTTGGAAGCCCTGGACGCGGCGGGTTACTCGAACATCGTCGGCCTGAGAGGCGGGTTCAACATGTGGTCACGAACCTGGGACGCGAAGATGCGCCGACGCAACCTGCCCGGGGTTTTCCAGGAAGAATGGCAGCACGGCGCGGACGGGTGCGGCGTGCACGCCACCGGCGCCACGTTCGCGAACCAAGACGCGTTCCAATACGAGGACTGGAAGGATGACACCGAGTGGATCACGATCTAGGCAATGCGAAACACGGAGCGAGAAGAGCGCGATTGTGTCGCGGGGGACGATGGTCCGACGACGCGCCAACCGCCGTCGGGTCGTTATAAATGGCAGAAAAAGTGCCCACCTATTCGTCCTCGTTCAACGCTTCCATGGTCTTCTGTTTATGTATCATCATCGCTCTCATCTTCATCGCTCTCATCCGCATCGCTCTCGTCAGACGTACCCCCCTGCCCGGGTTGATCGTAGTTTCTCCACGGCCAGATGTCGCGCCAGTCCTCGAAGTCGTCGACGGTCAAGTTGTCGTCGAGTCTCTCCAAGTACATCTCTCTGAGCATCAGAAGAGTTTGAGGATCCTTCGCGAGTACTTCAAAGCCGACGGCGTCTAGGTCGAGGGGAAGAACCTGAAGCGAGCGGTATACTTTTTCACCCAGCATGGGCTGACGTAATTTTTTATCAATCGGCTTGTTCAACGCGTCGAGGTGCGCGTCGTCTCCGCAGTGGATCCACCCTTGATATATCAACTCGTTGTTTCCGTCGCGCAACGACGAGGACGGACGACCGAATTCATCGTCGCGGCGCATCACGTAGCCCACGAAAAAGTCCTCTACGTGGTAGCATCCGTATTCAAAGCCGCCTTGAAGGCGGTGCGCGATGACTAGCTTCATCAACATATCGTAGCGGTGGTTGTAGTGCTGCAACAGGTGAATCACGCTGCGAATTTCTCGTCGCTGTTCCTCGTATTCCTCCCGCGTTTCGCCCGGCCACTTCGGCTCGACGAGATCGCGCTGTAGTCCAGCCAAGTCCAGATCCCAATCACTCCTATCCGCGTCAAGAGACCTCCGTTTCATGATCGCGATGATCTCTTGCGCGTAGGGTAAGAGGAGGTTGAATTTTTGCATCGGCGAGGACGACTCCCAAAACGTGCGATACCTCGGGTCCCCCAACGCTTCTCTCCACACCGAGCCCTCCTCGAGTTCGCGGTCGTCTTCGGGGACGAACCTGAACGAGCCCTCCACGGCGCACAGCGCGTCTCTCCAGCACTCGTTCGCGGCGACGATGGCGTTGCACGACTTGCTCACCGCGGCGAGCCGTGCGCAGTCCAGTATGGAAAGCCCGTACGTGTCTTCGTTCACCAGGCTGCCGCAGGTTCGCAACACGTCGTGGAAAAGGGCTTCGGTGTTCTCGGCGACCACCTTGCGCGTACCGCTTCGCGTGGTTCTCGCCAGAGCGTCGGCGCCGGGGCCAGCGACGGCACCGGGGACGTCGCGGTGGTAAATCGTGTCGTGCGTGATTGTGTGTTTCATCGAGTCCGAGACAGACGCACGGGGAGATATATGCGCTACGTTCGAAGTCGTCGTGGCTTGAAAAGCGAGTTGAAAGTATCGGTCCGAGAAAAGCGACAGTGCACCAAAGCGATCAGTGCAGCAGTGGACCTTTTCGAATGCAACGACGTGTCGAGTTTTATTCCGACTGTAACAGTCAAGGGTATTAAGTAAGGTTATCAAACCCTTACACTGACGATAACATCCGCGAGCCAGATAAACACACAATAACATTAGCTAGCCAGATAAACACACCCGGCATCACGGCGTGACCTGCGTCAGTTTCAGGATGAGTTCCTTCTTCGCGTCCCCTTCGCTCGGCCGCGCGCGCCACGCTTTCGCTACCGAAAACAACTCGGCTTCGCTCAACACCTCCAGTTGCCCTGTAAGTTCTTTTTTCTTTGCTAAATATACTTTCTCGCCCCGAAGCAATCGCCCCGCTCCGCCCGGTCCGGTTTGGATGAGTATTCGAACCAACTCGGAGGTTAACTTTCGCTGCGCGCAGTGTCCCGCCACGGTGGCGTTACCCGAGTCGCGCAAACCCAAATCCAGCACCCTGGGTTCGATTCCCGGCGGTCCGGTTTTCGGTGCCACGGAGTCGTTCCAGTCTAAAAGAACAGCCAGCACTTGTTTTCGCATTCCGTACGCGGCGAGAATCGCGGGTGTGCTGCCGTCCCGCTCGTCCTGGGCGTTTCCGTCGGCGCCGCGTTCCAGCAACGCCCGCATAGCGTTAACAGAATTTTCAAAAGCGGCGTGGTGCACCGGCGAGGCTCCGTTGGTGTCCCTGCAGTCCAAATCAGCGCCTAGTTTGTGTAGTCTTTTAATAGACGAGCCGTCGTCTCTTTGCGCGGCCAAGGTGACCGCGGTGTACCCTCCCGGTTGCCACATCTGTTTTGCTTTTGGATCAATTTTCTGTTTCGTCGTGGCGTTTATATCTGCATCAGGGAGCTTCGCGAGCACGGACAGCGCATCCGCGTTACGCGCTTCGAACCACCACGTTTCCCAGAGTCGCGCTTTTTGTGCGCGCATAGAGGCATCGTCGTCCCTCGCGAGCGCCTCTTTCGACGCGACAGATGCGTCGTCGATTGTTGATTCAGATTCGGGGGAATCCTCGAGACGCACACCGCGCACCACCCATCGCCTCGCACCGCGCTCGGCACCACACCCACGCCGCGCCCTGCGACGCACACCGCATTGTTGGTCACGACCTAGGGACTCGCCCGCGCGACGGATGAGAGTCACCCGCGCCGGGGTCAAGCACGTGCGCGCCGCGTGCGCCATTGTGTGACGGGGAGGAGGGAGGTGTCTTCGAACCACGACTTTTTCCGTGAGACAGTTATTATTTGCGCATTTTCGAAACCACATGTGGGGCGCCCCCCACATTCGCGCTCCGGCGGCGCGCGGTACGGCACGGCGCCTGGCAGCATGAGCGAAAGCGAGGATAGCTTCGTGACGGACAGCGAGTCGGGCGATGACGACAGTGGCGAGGTCGGGGTGGTGGCCGGTCTGGGAAACCAGGTGGCCGGCGCGCAACGGTCGCGGCGGATGTTGCTGAACGAACCGATTGCCGATGCTGACTCCGCTGACTTTGCCGGGAGGGACCGGTACCTCGTGATTTCCGTGTTAGGCTCAGGCACCACGTCCCTCGCGTTTCTGTGTCTTGACGTGGAGCGCAACAACAGGGCGGTGGTGGTGAAGCGGTCGCCGAGGAATAGGTTCCGGACGCTGGTACGGCCGGACGCGAGCGCAGGCGGGCCGACCGGCGCCAAAACCGCGTTCGAAGTCGAAATGCAAGCCCTGCAGGTGCTTCGAAACATAAGCCACACGCACGTCAACGTCATTGCGCTGCGCGGGGTGGTGGATGACCCACGGGCGAGTTACGTGGCGCTGGTGCTTGAGTACGCGAACCGGGGGGATTTGCGAGGCGCGGTGTTGCGGGCGAAACGGGAGAACGAAACACGAGAAGAGACAACGCTTCTGGGGGTAGGGCGGGGGTCATCGCCCGGCGGAGACGAGCGCGCGGATGTCTCCGTAAAAACGAAAAACGAAACAGAGACGCGCACAACGACAACGGGCCGCGACACACAAAGCAGAGACAACGCAACCGAGACGCCAGCTGGGGCTCGGTCCTGCCCTGCGTTTACCAAAGAAAAAACCTGGGACGTCGCGCGTGATCTGCTGAACGGCCTCGCCTTCATTCACAAGCACGGCGTCGCGCACCGCGACGTGAAACCGGAAAACGTGCTGCTCCACGACGATGGCGCCGGCGGTGTTGTGTGCAAGCTCGCCGATTTCGGGTGCGCGCGCTGGTTCGACCCAAAGAAAAGTGAAAACCCGTCCCTTGGTGACGGCTTAACGACTCAACCGTGTTTGTGTTATGACCTGCAAGGCTCGCCCTCGTTCATGTCCCCGGAGTGCGCCGGTGGTGTGGCTCACGACCCGTTTGTCGCGGACGTGTGGTCGTTCGCCATGACGCTTTATTTTTGTCTAACAGGACAGACCGCGATCGCGGCGCCCAACATCCCGGCGCTATTGGAGGCGGTGGCGGCGACAACGAGCGTTTGTTTGCCGCCGGACGTTTTCGGGAAGGACGACGACGACGCACCAGGAGAGGTACCAGGAGGTACCTCGACCTCGGCATCGACGCGAGGTGACGACGACGACGACGAGGCCATACGTGATGCGACGCTGTTGCGGAACTTGATGAAAAAGTGTTTAGTGGGTGACCCGCGTTCGCGGGTCACGATACAAAACCTGCTCACCGACAGCTGGCTCACGAAAAACGAAAGCTCGCCGTTAACCGGGTGGAGCGCGCTGCGGCGGCTAAAGAAATACCGGAGTTTCACGAAAAAGAAAACCGACGCGCAAAACACGAGTGCTCGCGACGGCCAAATTCCCGGACTAACCGGCCATACACAAAACAACGGAAACAAAACAACGGACTCGTTTCGCGAGGTTGTCATCCACTTCACACCGCTGGACCCGCTGAACGGGGCCGGCGGCGGTTCCTTGACCTTAGCCAGCGAGGGGTTCGTGGCGAACGCGCTGCACACGAGCAAATCGCGAAAGGTAAAAACGCTCCAGCCCGGGGATGTTCTGTTTGAAACCGGGTCGGTCGCGGTTTGTGCTTTTTTCGTCATAGAAGGCACGGTGGAGGCGTTTGTTGAACGGGGCGAGTACAAACGTTTGGTCCGGGTGGTGGGGCCGGGGGGGATCGTCGGGGAAACCGCGATCGTGTTTGGCGAAAACGCGAGGAACGCGGGGGGAGGTGATGCGAAAGATACTACGCGCGAAAAAGACGACACCAAACAAGACACAACAGCAACAGCAGACGACACCCGGGGCAAACCCGGGCACCACCAGGTCACCGCCATCGTGAAACAGAAAACCGTCGTCGTCACCGTGGCCGCGGTGGATTTCTTGAAGAGCTGGCGCGCGCGTCCGCCGGTGAGGGTTTTTCCCAACCCCAAATCCGCCCTCCCTATTTGCCCATACTCGTCCTGCGAAGGGAGGTCTTACCTCTGCCCTGACTGTTTGTCCATACATCGCGATATACAAGACTGACACGTGTCCGTTCACGACTAGGCGGCGCTCGCCGCGGCGCGAATTGAATCGGCGAAGCGCGACGCGTTCTTTTTGCAAATTTCTGACAAGTTAAAAGCGGAAACCGCGGCGAGGAACGCGGAGACGCTCGGTGTTTTGTCTGACGAACTCGGTGAACCTTCGAAGGAGGTTAAAGAGACAGTTGATACTTTGTCTGAGACGGCTGAATCTCCCGCCGCCGACTCCGCTTTCTTCGCCAACGTTGGTGACTTCACCGAAGACGCGATCGGTAGCGCGACCAATCAGCGGGTCAAGTGCGGCCCGGGGGGCGTCATCGCGGCGAGAGGCGAGAACGCGTGCGCGGCTTTCTATTTACTGAAAGGCACTGTTAAAGAAACCGTGGTTTTTTGCCCGGGGGACGAGAACTCGAAACAGACGCTGGAACTGGCGTCGTACGTGGCTGGTGACTTTTTCGGGTACGGCGGGATGAGTTTGTCCGCGCAAACGCGACGACCAACCAGCTTCGTGTCTACCTCCCAAAGCGAGTTCCGCCGGGTTCCCAAACACGCGTTCCTTCACTGGTAAGTGTTCCCCTTCCCAAATCCGACACACACTGTGTCCGGCCCGATTACGCCCGACTGGATGCGCAGGCCACATCACGAAGGACTGACACTATGACACCTTTCCCAATCAGGCTCCGCACCGACGCGTCCCTCGCCGAAACCGTCAGCGCGCACGCCGACGAAACCTTTGCCGCGCGACTTGCGGTTGTGGAGCGGTTTCGGAAAGAGGTTTACCAAAAGAAATGGCGCTCCGCGAAGAACCTGGTGGTGCTGAGCGCCAGGCTGGCGGCGGACAAGGGAAGCGGCTAGGGGCGAGTTAAGGGACGGCGGGGACGACGGTACGGTTGATACGGACGATGGTATCTCTGAGTTGAACGGTAGTGTTGGCGGTATCTATGCTCACCTGTGTTACCTTCGAAGGTGTCAATCACTATCTATCTGTATAATTCACTCTCTACGGCAACCCCGCCAGCTCGTCCCTGAGCCGCGCGAAATCGACGCTCCCCAGCCCGGTCAGCGGGTCCCACCCCTTCCCCGTCCTGAACCCGTGCTTGCAACACCCCACCATCGCGCCGGTCATTTTCGGGTTAGGGCACTTGCTGCTACCCTCCTTTACGTCCCGGAACACTTTCGGCCCGTCGCTTTTGTGCAGCGCGTACAGCGCCGGGTTCAGAAAGCCCACCGTGGTTTTGTTGCGTTTCAAGCGCTCGTCGTTGATCAGGGAAACCATCCCCGCGAACAACGCTGGCACGATTAACAAGAAAGTGTCAGTCTCTCGTAATGTGTATGAGTAAACAGTCAGGGTAATCGGGCCGATCGCAGAGGCGGAACGTGGTGGGTGGGAAATACGTACCGGACGAGTACGACGTTCCGCTGGATTCGGTTAGGTAATGCCGCGCCCGTCGCTGAAGCGCGTCGTGTGATACCGTCGCTGGTTTCGTGTCCAAACGTTTTTGGTGTGTGCGTTGTTCAACGCCCGTGGCGCCCAACTCCGACGCCGTCGCCGTGTTTGAGGTACCTTTTTTTTCTTTTTCGTCCGTCGTCGTGCTCTTTGCGGAACCTTCTGAATCCTCGGAACTGTCAGAATCCGAAATCCCCTCATCACCCCCCCCCAAAAAATCAAACGCCGTGAACACAAGCGCGATGTCATCCGCGGCGAGCGCCAGGTCGGGGTACCCGCGGTTGCTCGCGTTGAAGAAACTCGCCGGGGGCAGGTCGTAGGTGTATTGTTTCAGGTAACGCGTCACCGCCAGCTTTGATTGTAAAAGAAAAGTGTCAGTCTTGTATAAGCAAACAGTCGGAGGGATTTGGTGAAATACAATACGTACCTTTTGCCACTCCGGAACCGGAAACGTGCTCGAGAAACCGCCGCCCGAGGTTATCTTCGAACCGAGCTCCGCGCACGACGCGCGCTCGGGTTCAAACGGGTCTGCAGCGAGTGGGAAAGAAAAGGGTCAGTCGGGACCGTGACTTGTGTGAGAAATTACGGGCGGACAATCGACAAACAGTGTGCCTGGATTTGGGAAACGCAATAGACTACGTACCTTTGCCCCCGGTCGTGCCGCCGACCGCGGTGACGTGCGGCATGGAGGCGGGATAACTGGGTTGGAACGTACAGGTTCGGGTTTGTTCCGAGCTCCAGGCGTTGTACGGGTTTGGAATGCCGAAGGAAAACGGGCCGTTATCCCCGGACGCGGCGACGACGGTGACTCCTCTTAGCCCCAACTTTGCGAACTCGGTGTCGATCCTTTCAAACGTGTCCCACGAGTTTGAGTCCTTCACGTACGACGGACGGGGCTTACTGCCGTCTTCCAACCCTCTGGCGCTCGCGGTGGCGGTTGGGGGTTGGGAAACGGAAGAAGCAGTAGCAGTAGTAGTAGTACCCGCGCCCGCGGAACCGCCGCCAGTCACCGTCGCGTTGCTCTCATTCGCGGCCCCCAACGACGCAGACTGAACCTTTTCAGCGACCACCACGCCCGCCTCGTGCCCCTCGGTTCCCTCAAAGTCCTCAAAGTCGTTGTTCAAATCAGATTTCTCCATGCCTCCGAAGTTCAGGGACAAAACGGACGGGGGGTCGGGGTTGGCGGCGAGGTTGAACACCACGTCAAGCGCCTCCCAGCCGTAGTGCTGCGCCGGAGAGGCGAGCAGGACGTCAACCTTACCTCCCCTGGCCGCGGAAATCACGGCTTGCAGATCAAGCGTCTGCTCCACGCGCGAGGACGAAACGTCGTGCCACCCAACCTCAGCGGGAGTCGTGGGGGCATGGGTAGTCGTGGGTGTACCCTCAGTGCCACCCTCAGTACCCTCGGTGCCTCCATCTCTTGAGTTACTACCCTCGGTGCCTCCATCGTTTGATTCAATACCCTCTGTGCCTCCATCTCTTGCGTTACTGACTCGAGCAGACGCGCTTTTGGAGTGTCCCGGGGACACACGAGCGTCGACGGTTTCACTTTCACTTTCTTCAACTTTCCCTTTTTCAGTCACCGCCAACCCCGCGTCGCGCATGAACTTCGCATTCCCGCCGACACCAGTGTCACCGCCGTCAGCCGTTTTAAGTAACGCCTCCTTCACAAGCCTGTCATTTGTCGTCCCGGCCGGAAACCCCTCACCAACCTCCACGGCGAGCCCGACGCCTTGCGCGAACCGGTCCGCGACGTCCACGGCGGTGGACACCGCCTCGCTCACCGCCGACGCCACGGTGCTTTTCACCGCCAGTTCAATCTTTTCACTCTTGGAAGGGGCTTTTGTTTTCGACGATCCGACCGCGGAAACCTCCAAGGGTGGTTGGTCGAGTTGATTCGAAGCAGCTGATGTAGCACCTGTTGTGGCATCACCCGACACAGGTAACGCGTCATTCACGGAGTCGTCGACGTCGTCAGCTGTTTTAAGTAACGCCTCGTTCGCAGCGGTCGCGCCGTCGGATTTTTCTTTCGAATTTTGAAAGAAATCATCAACCTGCGCAACCGCGCGTATCTCGCCAACCGTGACGTTGAAGTACTCGCCAAACTTCCACAAACTTTGTTGAGTGCGGTCGGTATTTCCAGAAAACATGGCGACGCCGACGCTTGCGCCAGGGTGCGTCACCACGGACGTCCGCGGGACGTTGTAGTACCCCAACACCTTTTTGTAAAAGAAAAGTGTCAGTCTTGAGTCGGCAAGTGTGGGTGTAATGTATGGGCAAACAGGGCACTTGTGATATATTTGTAAGAATCACCAGTGCTGGTAAGTGTTACGGCCGTACTGGCAATACTACATACGTCACGAGTAGTGCACTCGAAACAGTCACGCAGGGGTAGTAAACGGTGTCAGGATTTGGGAAAGGCCCAACGCGTACCTTGTCCGGCGTGACGAGCGCGGCGAGGCGCTCTTCTGTTTTTTGCGCCCGTCGATCGCGCGCCGCGGCAGTTTCCCCGAAAAGCCCTTCCGAGTTTCGGCCACGTTTTGGTGACTCGACACGTACCGCAGCCCCGGTGCGGTATGTGCCTGACGAAGCACCCGTTTGTGATGACGAAGCCACCGCGGGTGACTCTTCCGACTCACCCGACCCGACCCTCGCGCCGCTATTCGCATCGCTTGCCCACTCCCGTTCCGCGTCCTCGGCCTGGTAGTTCAACTCGTACTCGTAGTACCCGCCGCCGTCGCCGTTTGCGGCGGCGGCTTCGCCGGTACCGGAGTCGTTGTCAGATTGAGCGTCAACGCCCGGCGCGGCGGGAAGAACACCCTTTGAATCCCTCGAATCCAAATCGGGCCGAGTTTCATTTGAATCGTCGCTCTGAGGGACCCAGAAATCACCAGGGATTTGCACCGAGTCGGGGTCCGCGTTTGTCTCGCGTGACGATTCGTTGGAAGTGTGAGTTGAAGCTGAAGCGGCGTCCTCGGCGTCCACCGCTTGCTGTGTTCGCCGCGCCTCATCGCTGACCCGGCGCACCGCGCGTCGCGCCGCGCCCGAGCCGGCTTCAACAACCGGCACGGGGAGAACCGCGACTTTCAATTCGTGTTTCTCGAGAGCAATCGTGTCAGACGCAGACGAACGCGCGTCGCCGGTACTCCCGTCCTCCGTCTCCTCGTCACCGTCTTCCCACTCCTTGAGGTCGTCCTTCCCCTTCTCCCCCTTCTCCTCCCCGTCCCCTGAAAGATCTTTCACGTCCTCGTCATCCGGATCGGTTTCTGTCGTATCGTCGTCGCGGCGCACAACCTCAGCCATGAACGTCTTCATTTCACGCATCTCTTCGTCCATTTTCTGGAACATCGCGTTGGCTTTGTCCTCGAGCTCGGCCGCGGCGCGGCTACTGCGTTTCTTCTCCGCGCTTTTCACGCTCGCGACTCGCTTCGCCTCGCGCTCCGCGTTTTCAGCCTTCTCGGCTTTGGAGACGGAGGAGTCCGGGTCTTTTGACGTCTCTGACGCTTCCGACGAGGTTTCACGCGCGTCTGAAGAAGCCTCTGAAGACGAAACACCAGAGCCTTTCCCTTCACCTGAAACGTCTTCAGTGTCATCAAGCAGCGCCCGCCCCGCGCCGTCTCCCGCCTCCACCGCATCTTTGCCCCGCTTGTACCTCGCAAACCTCTCTCCCGCCGCCACTAACTCCGCGGACACGGCTTTGTGCGCGGGAGTTTCGCTGAGGTACCGCTCGCCGGTTTCTTTCTCGGTCTCTTCAACCGTTTGTGTTGGAACCGCGACGATTAAATCGTCGTCGGCGTCCGCGGAAACCTTCACCTTGAAAACGGGAACCGAGTTCGCAACTTTAGCGCCGCCGCCGTCGCCGTTTTTACCAGACTGTTTGCCCGTGTCCCCACCGCCACCAACCGCCGCCTTTCTGGCCAGCGCCTTCGCCTCACGAAGCACCCACTCGTGCTCGCTGACATGTTTACGCACCGGGCGCTTGCCGATCTCGATCGGCTCGCGGTCGGTGTACGCGGAAGGAGTCAGCCGCCCGGGGTCGCCCAAACGTAACGCATCGTCGCTCCCGTCCCAACCGTCCCCACCGGCCGGGTTCGAAACAAAGACCGTGGCCTTGGCAGTGACACGGTCACCCACCTTGTTTTCGCTTGCAGTGCTCCCGGAGTCTCGTGTTTCCACATCCAACCCAGTCGTCATCTCCCCCTCGTCCGCATCCTCCGCCTCGACGCTCGCTAGCGCGAGTTGTCCGCTCGGCAGATGCAGCGCGCCTAAGATTCCGTCCAGATGGTTCTCTAATTCTTTCGGTACCGCGAGTTCCCGGGTTCTGTAGGTCTCGTGCACCACGTCGTTCCGCAAGCGCCGCTCCCACCGCCGAAACTTGGCGTTGAAGATCTTATCAAGGTCCTCCACCCGCGCTTCGAGGCGCACGAAGTCGAAACCGGGTGACCAATTTATTTTAACTCGCAGCCCGGAAGTGGCTTTCTCCACGAACGCCCGGACCGACACTAAACTTCGTTTGTTCGTGCTGATTTCGTGCACCTCTTGCTGCGTGTAGTGCTTGCCGTACCTCTGGCTGTCCGGATCGGAAGTCGACGCTAACGCGGCCAGTATCGCGTCCCGATCTTGCGTCACCGCCAGGGTCACCGCGTGCACCGAATCTTGCCCGGGTTCGTTTAAATCCTCAAACCACCCCGCGAGTTGCCGTACTCGCACGTCCGCCTCCGCGGCGCGAAAAACGGTGATGTTCCCCGGGGACTCGAACGACGGCAGGAGCACCGCGCCTAGGCCGAACAAACTCAACACCGCCAACACAGCACACCCCGCGTGCGGTTTCTGGTGCCACGGGGTTCGTTTCGGTTTCGCAAAAGTTTCGTGCGACGACGGGATCAGCAACAACCGCTCCGCGTCCCGGCCCGTGTACGGCTCGCGCGCGCGAGTTGACGGAGGCATCACGGAAAGTGACCCTAAACCCGCCTCTCACTCCGCCTCTCTCCCGAAACCAGTAAACCACCCACACCCCGTCCCTGCGTCCGGGCCCGGGCGTCGCGAACGGCTGTGATGCGATGGCAGGTGCTTGCAGGGGGTGTTGAGCCTTGGCGCGGCCAAAAAGTCGGCGATGAAAAATCACTTGAGATTTTTCGCGAGCCTACCTTCGCAACCTTCGGCGATCCCCAGATGCCGGCTGCATCACTCTTCCCCTGCCCACGAGACGACACAAAGAGACGAACGCAACAATGGTACGTCGGGACGCCACTACTCGGCACTACGTACTGCTGTTTCGGAAACAAGTGACGAAGCTCCCCTGGATCTAAAGACCGCGAACGAGCCGTGGCGTGACGATCACCGACACGCGTGGATTGTTTTCCCGCCGATCTCTTTTCCTGCTTCCGGTGACGTATCCACTGACACGCATCCCCCCCCCAAACCCCAGGATGCCATTTTCCCCGAGGCCCTGAAAACCCTGAAACAAGCGGACCCCGATGTGTACAACCTGGTGCAGAAGGAAAAGCTGAGGCAGATGTACGTAAAGGACAACACGTTGGGAACACGCCGATCGATCGCGTTTCCTAACACCGCGTTTCCAACTCTGACGACTGAACACGAGACCTTACTCTGCGACAAAAGAAGATTTTCGTCGATAACGATCGCTGACGTACCCCGCTCTTCTTTTCTCTCCATCCCACACCACCAACAGCCAGGGCATCGAGCTCATCGCGAGTGAGAACTTCACCTCCGCGCCTGTTATGGAAGCGTTGGGGAGTTGCTTAACCAACAAGTACAGCGAGGGTTTGCCGGGCGCTCGGTACTACGGGGGCAACGAAAACATCGACAAGATCGAGGTACGTATGATTACGGGTGACTGTTTGCTCATACACATTACGAAGTACACCCACACTCGCCGACTCAAGACTGACACTTTCTTTTATCGATAACCTTCCTCCTCTTTGTTTCACCACTCTCAGACGCTTTGCCAGGACCGCGCGCTCGCCGCGTTCCGGCTTCCCAAGGAAAAGTGGGGCGTCAACGTCCAGCCGTACAGCGGCTCGCCCGCGAACATGGCCGTGTACGTGGCGCTTTTGCAGCCGCACGACCGGATCATGGGCCTCGATTTGCCGTCCGGCGGGCACTTAACGCACGGGTACGGAACCCGCCCACCCACCACGCCCCGCCTTCGCGATTGCCCATACTCGTCCTGCGTCCTGGACTATTACGACCAGAAGGGCGCATTCCCTCGGACTGTTAGCACGACTGTTTACTCATACCAATCCCGGATATACCCACGGTCCAACCGACTGACACTTTTCGTTAACAAAAACAGGTACTACACCGCGGGGGGTAAAAAAATAAGCGCCACGTCCATTTTCTTCGAGTCCCTTCCCTACAAAGTCGACCCGCACTCCGGTTTGATCGATTACGACAAGCTCGAAGAATCTGCGCTTAACTACCGCCCCAAGATGCTGATTTGCGGCGGCAGCGCGTACCCAAGAGACTGGGACTACGCCCGGTTCAGAGAAATCGCGGACAAGTGCGGCGCGCTTTTGATGATGGACATGGCGCACATCTCCGGGCTGGTCGCCGCGGAGGAACACACGCAGCCGTTTGAGTTTTGTGACATCGTCACGACGACCACGCACAAGAGCCTAAGAGGTCCCCGGGCGGGTATGATCTTCTTCCGCCGAGGCCCAAGGGCTTCCAAGAGAGGCGAACCCGAGAACATGCAGTACGACTACGAATCCAAGGTGAACCAGGCCGTGTTTCCCGCGTTACAAGGCGGACCTCACAACCACCAAATCGGCGCCCTCGCCGTGGCGCTGAAACACGCCGGTAAGTGTTTTTCGGCTTTCCCAAATCAGGCGGCACTGTTTACGGACCCTACGTGACGTCCACGGCCGTCATTAAAAGGAAGTGCACTACGGGTAACTCTTACCAGTACTCGCGGCTCTTACAAATATATCACAAGTGCACTGTTACCTGCTCTTTATGGGGTACAGGTTGAAAGTCACACCACTACGGAACTACCCAATCCCTCATACACATTACGAAGTACACCCATACTCCAGACTCAAGACTGACCCTTTTCTTTTCCACACTCAGTGTCCCCTGAGTTCAAGGCGTACAGCAAGCAAACCAAAGCCAACGCCGTGGCGCTCGCGGACGCGCTGATGAAAAACGGGTACAAGCTCGTCACGGACGGCACGGAGAACCACCTGGTGCTGTGGGACCTCCGGCCGTGCGGGCTGACCGGGTCCAAGATGGAAACCATCTGCGACATGTTGCACATCACGCTAAACAAAAACGCGGTGTTTGGCGACGCGAGCGCTTTGGCGCCCGGCGGGTGCGTATTTTTTTTTTGTATTTTGCCAAATCAAATCCCTCCGACTGCTTGCCCATACAACAAGACTGACCTTTTCGTGGACACAATCACAGGTGCCGCATCGGCGCGCCCGCGATGACTTCAAGGGGCTTGAAGGAACACGATTTCGAAACAATCGCCGCGTTCCTTCACCGGGCCGTGCAAATCGCGTTGGAGGTGCAACAAAGCCACGGCAAGATGCTCAAGGAATGGAAAAAAGGGTTGGAGGGGAACACAAAGGTTTCCGATTTGCGAACCGAAGTCGAAACCTTCGCGGAGGGGTTCGAAATGCCGGGGTTCACCCGAGCTTCGGTGGATGGATTTTAAGTAGGGTCGAGTCCCCGCAGTGCCCCCTACGTACCACTGGCTGACCGGTTCATTTACGAGTGTAAAAACCAGTGGCTCGAAGGCACGTTCCACGAGTTGCGAATCGCGTACTTCTCTCGAACCAGACGCGATTCTTTGTTTTCTAAAATATTTCCCTAAAAGTCCGCGTCTTCGTCCAGCTCCTCGTCCGAGTCCGGGTCGCTTCCTGAGACGTCGTCGTCCGAGTCCCGGACGTACACGATCGCGCCTTTTCGTGTTTGTCCGAAATCGTTTTCGCCGTGCCCGCCCCCGGTAACGCCCCCCGTTCCGCCGGCGTCAAGAGGGAGGTATCTCAAAAAATCACCAGACTGGTACGCCTTGGCTTCTTTTTCCGTATTCGATGAGTCTAATTGCCCACTGGTCTCCCACCCGTCTCCTGAAGCACGGACGAACCCCCCCTGGTGCTCAAACGGAAGCACCACGTTCGCCCGGGCGAGCAATTCACGTTTCGATACCCCCAGGTTGAAGGGCACGGCGGCTTGCAGCTTCGCCGAGAGCGCCGCCGCTTCGGTCTCCGCCGCGGAGTGCTTTTCTTTTTCTTTGTCGCCGTAGTCGCTTGTCGAGGCTGTCTTTGCACAGAACGCCGCGGAGAACTCCAACGCTAACCCTGTCCGACTCGCACCGCGCGAAAGCGTGGCGAACACGGCCTCCCTCGACCCTCGCGATCGCCCCGTCGCCCTAACCAAAACCGTTGCGATTTCGCAAAAAGGAGTCTCCGCGCGCTCGGCGGCCATCGCCGAGGCGTGCGTTTTGTCCAGGGAGGCGAAAAACAAGGAATCGCAATCGTTACTTGAGTTACCTGAGTCGTAACTCCACAGCTTTTCCATCACGTCGTTCGGTAGGGTCACCGCAACGGAACACGACGCCGCCGAGCGTATCGCGCGCGCCGCGAAGAATCGCTTTCCAGTTTTATTTTTTAAATTTTCGAATGCGCCGTCCAAATCGAAACTTCCCCCGCCGCGGTGGTACAACACGACGGCGCAGACTCTTTGGTCGGCGCGAAGGGATTCAATCAGTTTAAGAGTAGCCCCAACCCCGGATGCGGCGAGTAACTCGGCGACGCAATCAAGCGCCACGATCGTGTCAGCGCGCAGTCGCGGCGCGCGGCCCCAAAGCCCGCTGCGTTTGCCTCTTTGATTCATTTTCGGGGGCGTTTTGGGGTTGTTTTGTGCATTTTGTGAATTTTGTGAAATCGCCGCGGTCGCGGTGTTCCTCGTATCTGACACGATTTCTTTGTCATCGTCATCCGCATCGTCGTCGTCGTCCACATCGTTCGCACAAGTCGCGTCTCCCCCCAGCGCGTAATGTATGGCATCCCCTACGCTCGCGACGTCGCCGAGGCGCGGAGGGTTGTTTTTCCCGTTTTCTTTTTTTCCATTGTTTTCTTTGTCCATCCCAATCCCATTCATCCCATCCGTCCCACCCAGCCACCCGTGCGGGTCTCGGAACATGTTCACCACGGCGACCTTGTTTGTGTTTGGCAGTCCGTATCTCTCCGGGGCGTGCGCCGCGGCGACCAGGATCGTTTTCTTGGCGTGCGCCTTGCCTGCAGAGACGAAGTCGCAGTGCTCTCTTAACAGATGGGCGAAGATCTCAACGCCCTCGCACCCAGCCACCGACGTGTCGCACGACACGGAAACGAGACAACACGCGGTCTCGTCGGGCGCGACGGCGTCGCGGAGGCACCTCACCGCGGACTCCATGGAGACTTATACGTCACTCCTGCCAAGTGATCAGTCTACTTGACAGGGGTGCGAGCGCACCGACTGTGATTTTGTCGGCGGCGGTGGTTCTTGTGCTTGTTCTGACTTGATGATTAAAAAACTTCTTTCCATCACAACGCGGCGCGCGCGTTGCCCTCGGCGACGCGCCTGTTGGCTCTTTTAGTTTGCATTACTTTTGGACGAACACCACTGGTTTGTGTGTTTTACGTTCGGAGACGTTTCCGTACGTGCGCGCTTCCAGTGTAACGGTAGTGGTACTACTGGTCACTACAGTGTCTTCCCGGAAATCGCAACCAATCTGGAACGACGCGCGTCGTGCGCTGCCATAAAAAGAAACAATGTCGGCGGCCACGCGCTTCGAGTCCGCTCGCCTTAGCGGTGACTCCGAAGAGGCGCGTTGTGCGGTGGAGGACATGGTGCGCGACGCGAAGGACCCGGCTGTTCGTTCGTCTTTGGCAGCACAAGGCGCCGCGGTTGCGCTCGCCAAGGAGCTTCTCAACGCGGCGCACGCGGAACGGTGGTGCGATTCTTTTTCGACAGACGATTCTTTTTGTGCACAAAAAAACAACTCGTTGGTCCCGTTCGCGCCTTTAGCGCGCGCGCTGCGGAACCTGTGCGCTGGTGATTGCGTCGCGCGGGGAGGCGCGGCTCGTGCGCAAGCCCACGAAGCCCTAAAAATCGCCCTACCTGCCCTGGTGGAACTTCTCCTTGTTGATGACCAAAATCAAAAGTTGACGGACGCCATCGTTGCTAGTCTTCAATTAGCGTGTAACTTGATAGCGGGCGGCGGCGTCGCGGGAGAGACGAGTTGGCGTAAACTTCACCCGGACGCTTTTTCAACAGTAGCGCTGCTAAAAGGCAGGGCAGCGCACATGACGCATCCCATTCTTTGCGCCACGATGCACGCCCGGTTCGGGAAGGTCGGACAAAGCGCGTTTGATTGCGACGCCGTGGATGGAGAGATTTCGGGGTCGGCGAACGACGGAAACAGAAACGCGGACGACGGCGCCTCAAACGCGTTCGCCACGGGCAAGGTTTGCGGGTTCAAAGCCTGTTCTGGTATTTGGCGTCCTCTTTTGCGTGCTTCTATAGCAGAGGAACGTGGTACGAATATGGACAATACCAAGACGGGTGATACGAAGACTCCGAATACCAAGACTAGCAACACTACGAGCAGTACTACCGAAAAACAAGAGTTCCACGCTGGCGGCGGGGTTTGGCTGGCGAGGTTCGTCAAGGATTCGTGCTTGTTCCAGGGCGACTCGCTGCCTGTGCTGTGCCGCGGGCTGGCGCCGAACGCGGAGTCCGTGGCGCTGGCCAGGGACGACAAGTTGAGAAGGAAGATTCTGGGGATGGCGCTTGGTGACGGTGCTGGGGATGACGCTACTAAGGACGCAGAAATAAACGAGTCCTTCGGAGTGGAGCAAGCGACGCTTCTTGAGTTGGTGCGTCGTGCGATCGGCGAAACGACCGAAACGACCGACCCGCCATCGCTGATTCTGTCGGAAGGCACGTTGGCGTTTGTGTTGGACCTGGCGTCCAGAGCGGGTTCGTTTGTGGAAGCGGCTCGCGCGAACGATGAAAAGGATGACCAATCGCAACGCGACGCCGCGTTGGTTACGCTCCGAGCCTGTCTCGGCATATTACGCGCGGTGACGGAACGCGACGTCAAGCCCGCTGTGGTACAGACCGAGCTGGACGTCGCCACCGCGTTGTCCGCGATGGGCATGCCCCGATTACTGCTGGGGTTGCTGAAAAGCCTGCCCGTACCGGCGGGATGCGGGAACACGGCCAAAGCCGAGGGCCCGACGAAAGCGCCAAAGTTAGACGCGAAGACGTTTAAGCCAATACGCGTACCTAAAGAAACTGCGGATGGTACTACTACTGGTACTAATGGTGATGATTTAACTACCGGTGTACCTGAAGAAAGTACTGGTGCTACTTCTGCGTCTGAAGACTTTGCAGCAGACAGTAACTCGGGCCACGACCCTTTTCCCAGCGTCCGGCCTTGGGACGGGTACCGCGTGGATTGCTTAGCGCCGTTGGCCAACGCGATGTTCGGCCGGCCGAGGGTGTGCGACATGGTGTGGCGTTTGGGGGGCACGTACGTATTGGGCCTTTCCAAAATCCGTCAACACACTGTTTACCCATACAAAGACTGACACTTTTCTTTTACAATCACAGTTCTGTTATTCTCGCCTGCACCCGAGGCGAGGACGGGGACGACTATCTACGCGAATGGGCGCTGTGGGGTGTCCGGAACCTGTGCGCGGGGTCGGACGACGCGCGATACGAAATCGAGGGTTTGCAACCGCAGGTCGCGACGGACGCGCACGCGCTGGCGGCGGCCGGGCTCAACGTGCAGGTTGACGAAAACACGGGACGGGTCGTGGTTGGGAATAACGTAAAGAGCACCGACTTTGCACCCGGGACAACCGTGGCGTCAATGAAAGGAATTACTGGCATGACCTCAAGCGCGTCTCACAATACTGCTGGAATGGCATCGACTACTTCATCAACTGAGACTATGCCTAACACAGCCGCAAGGTTGCTGATGAGCGCCGGCGACCGCGCGGTGACGCCGGCTGGCCGAGCCGTCCAAGCGGCGATTGAAGCGGGTTTGGGAAACGCCAACCCCGACGACGACGAAGACGTTGCGATTCCCAAACACTGGACCGTCGCGGATCTGTCGTAGCAGGTCCCACAGACTAGACTGACGATGAGTCTCTCTACCTATCTATTATTAATAGCACATTACTAGCTAGCCTATTCTATCCGTCTCGCTGGACTCATCGACAACTCCTAAAAACGCCGAAAGCGACGCCAAGTACCAGCGCAAACGCCTTTGTGACGCGCGCCGCGCTCTTGTTACCAGAAGTACCCCCAACCGCCCCTAGCTCACGCGACATTCGCAGTTCCTTTTCACATAGCAAAGCGTCAAAGTCCCGGGCGATGCGCGTGACGGTTTCGGCGGTCGCGGATGACCCGCCGCTTTGCGAATTTCCAACCACGACGTACGCGCCCAGTTTTTCGTAATACCTTAGCAACTTTTTCGTCCCGGCGTCCACGCTGGCTTGCATTTGCGTGTACCCGTGTGTCACCGCCCAGCTCTGGACCTCCCTCATGAGCCACGCACCGTGGTCGTTGCCCCTGTGCTTCGGATCAACCGCGAGGTGCATGCCGTACGCGCACGTCGCGTACCGCGTCGCCGCGGCGAAACCCAGAATCACGTTCGTTGCTGGTTTTGCTTTTTTCGGGACTCCTTCGGGATGTGCTCCCGAAGAAGTCGACGCAACGTGCGTGCCGCTCGTATTCGCCTCACCCCTCTCAACCAGCAAAAACCAAAGCACGTGTTCGGTGTTGTGACACGCCGCGAGTCGGTCCCAAAACCGGTCATCCTTTGTTTCGAAGTTTGAAAGCCCACCCTCATCGTCCGAACCCGAAACATCATCCACGTCATCCGGGAAGCACACGTCGTGGATCCGGCGAACCTGGTCGACATAAGTGCGCACCTCATTTGCGTTTAGTATCCGAACCTCCAACATCGTGGTAGAACTTCGGTGACGCAAACACTAGTGACGCACACCGCGCCGCGTCGTGTGGCGGTCCCCGAGCGCGCGGGCGCGAGTAGTACTGGGTGAGAGTCTGAGAGAAGGCACCCTGAAAAATATTTGCTGAAAAAAGAAACTTCTCAAAACGATTTTTTCGTTCAAATCGTCGCGCGCGCGGTCACCCTGTCGACGCGTGGGAGTCATCATGCCTGCGTCCCCCGAGTCCGCGGACACTACGCGGTCATCAAGCGCCAAGCTCGAGGCGCTTCTTGCGAAGCTCGCGGTGCGTACGCTGGAGCTTGACAAAGCCGCGGCGGAGGCGGGCCGAAGAGGATCTGATTCCGGCTCTGATGAATCTGATTGTGATAGCAGGGCCGCAGTTACGCAGGACGAGTATACCTACGGCAGAAGCACCACGAAGCCTGCGGTTTCCGGGTATAGTAAGGGATACGCACCAACCAGAGGTAAAACTACTACCTCTGCACCAACTAAACGCGTCACTACTTCTAAGTCCATTTACGGCTCGAAGCAGTACTGGGACAACAGGTACTTGGACCCGCACGCCACAATCGGCGAAAACTTGACAAAAGGAGAAATCAACAATGAATGGTATTTGGGGTGGTCCGTGTTGAGACCTTATATCTTAGACTACGCGGTGAGGAGTCACTCCGTTGTGTTGCTCGGGTGCGGCACTAGTACGTTAGGGGAGGACATGGCGAGTTGTGGGTTTTCGCGGATAACCGCGGTGGATTACTCGGAACCGTCCATTACGCTGATGCGCAAGGCGCAGCAAAATCGATTAGCGTCGTTTGAGAGGAAAAAACAAAGAGGAGAGTTTCACGACTCGCAAAATTTGCCGCCGAGCGCTCCGCCCAACCCCACCAACTTCGAGGTGAGCTACCGGGTCATGGACGTGACGCAAATGACTTTTTCGGATGCCAGCTTCGACTGCGTTTTGGACAAAGCGACCCTTGATACGATGTGCCAGCTGGACGAGGAGGATGGCGAGGAACTTGACAAAGAGAAAACTACCGAGGAAACTCCCGAGGAAACTTGCAAAAATGAAAACATCGGCAAACAAAAAACAAAAAAAACGCACGTCGCGCGAATGCTTCGCGAATCCCTCCGAGTGCTTCGCCCCGGGGGAACCTACGTGTGCTTGACCTACGGCGAGCCCGAGGACCGGATGGATTTCTTTCTTGACTTGAATTTGGAGTGGGACCTACTCACGCACCGAGTGGTTTTGAAAAACAAAGGTACGTTTGCGTTTCCCAAACCTCGACACTGCTTACCGCCCCGTTCGCGACTGTTTACTGCTTACTATATACATCACAAGTGCCCTGTTTGCGGAATACAAAGTACGAACGCGGTCCGAATCACTGACACTTTTCTTTTACAAAAAAAACAGCAAAGTACCACCTGTACGCGTTTCGCAAACGAGGCGGCGACACGAGACGGAACGAAACCGCACAAATGGATCCAACCTCGATCGTGGACATGACCTCGCTTGACGTGATACGCATAGGAAACAGCACAGCCGCGATACCGGTGTTTCGAGATCCGTTTCACGGGAGCTCGCTGGATATGCGAGACAGGCGGTATTAGCGGAGGGGTTGTGAATATAATCGTCTCTTGTCTGTTCATCGCGCGTTCAGTCTTGCCAGCTTGCATGCCGCGCAGTTCCTTTTCAGCTTTCCGTGGGGGTAGGGGTTGCACTGCACGCAGCTGTCTTTTCAGCTTGCCGTGAGGGCACGGGTTGCACTCCGCGCAGCTGTCTTTCCGCTTGCCGTGAGGGCAGGGGTTGCACACCGCGCAGAAGTATTTCAGCTTGCCGTGGGGGCACCCGTTGCACTCCATGCAGTTGTTTTTCACCTTCCCGTGTTGGCACGGGTTGCACTCCGCGCAGCCCTGTTTCAGCTTGCCGTGGAGGCACGGGTTACACGCCGCGCAGCCCTGTTTCAGCTTGCCGTGGAGGCCCGGGTTGCACGCCGCGCAGCCCTGTTTCAGCTTGCCGTGGGGGCACGGGTTGCACGCCGCGCAGTTGCGTTTCTGCTTGCTGTGGGGGCACCGTTTCCCGCCCATGGCGCCCCCCGCAAGTCTCCTCCGCGCAAGATCCCGCGCGCGCTCTCAAGTCACCGCCAACCGCGCTGCGGGTTGTGAGGCCAACCGGGGCGATCTGATGTTAACAATCGATTATTCCGTCTAAAAACAAGTCGCACTACATCCATGCGCCATTCATGTGGACGCTCACCCGCGTCACCCTCTCGTCCCCCCCGTTCGTCTCGCGCCCCCTACACGTGTCGCGGACCCGCCACACACTTCGCACCACGTCTCACGCGTCCACCCCGTCCGCGGCATCGTCCGAGATGGCCACGGATTGGGAGTCCATGTGGCACGGGAACGGGACGACGCTTCAGCCCGGGCAGGCGTTCGACGCGAACCAGTGCGAGCCGAGTTTCGTAGCTTTGATCGCGTCGGGGGTGTTGCCCACCGGACGCGCGCTGGTCCCCGGGTGCGGCCGCGGGTACGCGGTGGCGGCGCTGGCGTGTGATGACCGGCACGTGCTTGGTCTGGAGATCAGCGATACCGCGAAGAAGGAAGCGGACGTGTTGCTTGCGAAATCGCCAAACGCGAAACACGCAGAGGTACAAGTTGCCGATTTCTTCCAACACCAACCGGCGGAACTATACGACCTCGCCTTCGACAGCACGTTCCTGTGCGCGATTCCCCCGGCGCGACGAACGGAGTGGGCGGCTAAGTACGCGTCCATAATAAAACAGGGGGGCGAGCTAGTCTCAAACGTTTTCCCGATCGGGCCGTTTCGAGGCGGCCCTCCGTTTGCGCTGTCGCCGGAGATTGTTAAAGATTTATTAGAACCGGTCGGGTTCCAAGTCGTTTCCCTCACGGAAACCCCGGCGACGCAATGGGCGCGAGGCCGGCCGGAGTTTCTGTACAGGTTTAGAAGGGTTTAGATGGGTTTATTTTTAGGGGTGAGCGGGATAGTTAACTGACTTGTAAAAGGTTTCCCGAGGTATCGGTGGTGAATCGCGCCGTGAAAAAATACACTAGTCTACACTAGTCTATGTTACACAGTACTCGTCGGTAAACGCATCGGCGTGACTCAAAACCGTCACTCGTCGCTCACCAGTAACTCCCTGAGCCACTTTTTCTTTTCCACGAGCGCATTTCTGCGGTGTTCCAACCTTTTCAAATCGTCGCGCGCCGTGAGTAACGCCCGGGATTCGCTCTTTTCCTTCGGCTGGCGCTTTTCGGTAATACTGGGCGAATTCGCGGAGGATGCGCTTTTCGCGGAGTCCGACTTCGCGTCAAAGGTCTCGGAGGTCGCTCCCAACGAAACGTTCGCTCCGTTCACTCCACCAGCAGCCTTCCCAGAAGAAAACCTCTTAGTCCACCCCCCGATTTGTGTGCCTTGAAACACGTCGCTGAGTTTCGAAACGCGGTCGTTTAAATTCCCCGCCATCTGACTGAACGCCTGTTTCGAGCGGTCCCGGATCGGGTTGTGGGAGGCGCTTTTTCGAAGACCTTCGGTTTCGTCGGCGTCAGATTCCACCGATTGCTTTTCAATCCCAGAGGAATCCGATGAAGTATCGCCGGTACCTGGCGTGACAGGCACGGACGAACCGCTCGCTATACCGTGAGACGAACCGCGACTCGACGAATCCGTCGCAGCGGTAGCAGGAGTAGGACTCCCGTGGTGTCCAGCCGAATCCGCACCCTTCGCGAGACTTGTGGGACTCCCGTGATACGCAACTGATGCAGTAATAGGACTCCCATGTACACCCGAAGCGCCACTTCGGGTACCACTACTCGCCCCCAACCTGCTGTCTTTCGGTGCGATTAAATCCGCGGCTTCCTCCAGGAAAGAACCGAGAAGCGACCCGGATGTCGCTTTTCCGTTTTGCGTTTTTTCATACGCCGCCCGTTCCGCGATTTTCAAACAAGTCCGGTCCAAAACGTCGTCCAAGCGCTGCGCCGCCGCGTCCACCACGACGACGTATTTCATAGCAGTGGTTACAAGCGCGTCTTGCAGCCAGACGCGTAGTTCCTTGATTTGCTCCAAAAAGAACAAACGACTCGCTTCGCCGAGACGTTCAATCGACGTACCCGCTAGGTGACATTTTTTTATCAAGCCGTCGTCGGAACGCGTTTTCAAAACGCCAAGAATCGAGTCCGAGATTCGATTCACCCGTCCAACCCGTTTGTTCGCCCCCGCGCCCACGCGTGTCGCGTGCCCTCGAACCGTCTCCGCCGCCGCCCGCTCACGCGCCACCGCGTTTTTGCGTCGCGTAAGCGTTCGCGACGCCGCCGCGAGCGAAACCAACGCCGAGTCCAGCTGCGAATCCTCAAGCAAGAACTGAGATGTATGAGAAAGTGTCAGCCATTCGTAATGTGTATTACGTAATTACTCTGGACAATCGGCAAACAGTGTTGGGATTTGGGAAACGTACCTTCGCGGACAACGAAGACGGGTCGTCGGGTTCTTCTACTTCTTGTTTTTGTAAGAACACCTCTATGGGCAAACAGTCATACGCCATCTCCAGAGCCTTAATTTTTTCACCAGGAACCGGTGTGGACGGTGCCACCGCAGCAGCTGCTGCTATAGGTGTATCCGCTTCGAACGCTTTGCTTGCGGCGTCGAGTGCTATTTTCATCGCGTCGACCGCGCTTTGTGTTTTTCGCACTCGACGCGTTTCAGCCGCGACGCTCCACTTTTCAATCGCCGTCCCCGACCGCAGCGCTTCGCCGTGAAGGTCAGTGACCAGTTCTTGCTGGTTAAGTTTAAGCCTGGGAATATCCACGGATGCCAGTTCAGCAACTGCAGAAACAGTGCACTGCAAAGACCGTAGCGCTTCCGCTAAATATTTCCCGTGTCCCGCAATCGCGTGGTCAATTTCTCGCGCCGTCAACGCCGTTTTCGAGACGCGCGACGCGTTCGAATCGCCATCGTTTCCCTTCTTGTGTGCGGCCACTCCGTGACCGTCAAACCCGATTTCGTGGGCCAAGTCTTGCAACAACGCCGCCGCGTCCAGCACGTTGAGAAGCACATCATCCGCCCGCCTCACGACGTGCTCGAACACCTTACGATGGGTAAAACAAAGTGTCAGTCGCGTGTTGGGCGTGTATTGGACGATGTATGGACAAACAGTCACCAGCTTCGGTCCAAACAGTCACCGTAATCGGGCCTCCACAGTCACCAGCGTTGGAGATAAAACAGGCGGTGTGTCGGCTTTGGGAAATGCGATACGTACGGAATCCGTCCACTGCGTCCAGTCCAGCCCGCCGTTTTCCATCCCCAAATCCCTTATCCCGCTCCCGGGGCGCCAACTCAAACCGGCGTCGTCGTCGCCTTCGGTGACGCGCGCGGCGGTGTCTTGGCGTTTTGCGAACGAAAAGTGTCAGTATTTCGGGCCATGTGTATTGCGTAATTACGGGCGGACAACCGTCGAAACAGGAAGGCCGGGATTTGGGAAATGCGGGGACGTACCTTGCGTCACCACGGCCATCTCTTGAAGCACGTCGTTGTCCAACTCGAATTGGTTTTTTCGGTCTCGCAACGCCCGCGCCGCTTCCGCGAACAAAGTCACCGGTCTCAGCGCTACGTTTTTCGCCGCGGTTTTGAACGCAAACGAGTGCGCCGGCAACGCGTCGATTTGCGTATCGACGGTAACGGACGCGGTGACGACTTTCGCGAATGCATTTGAGACGGTAATTTGAGACCTCTCGTCGTCACTATCATCGGAGGCATTGGGTAAGAAATTCGTCTCGCCGAACACCCGCCTCGCGTCGTCCACCAAGCGCCGTACGACTAAACGCTCGGCGTATTGGTCCGCCTTTTCGCCGTGCGTCTTCGCGAAGGTTTTCATGGACGCAGATGACCCCGCCGCGAGCAAACCCTCCGCCCACTCCATCCCGATGTTCTTCGGCCCCGGCGTGAATTCCCAGTCACCGGAGTCGTCGGACGACGACGCGTTTGATTCGTCGTCGGAAACAGCGCCGGCGTTTTCGGAACGTGTTTTGTCTTTTTGTTCCTTTCGATTTTTTCGACGAAGGTCTTTCGCGTCTTTTCGTCGCCGCGTCGCCTCCGTTTCGGTTCTTGTTTCTTCCTCAGCTTCTGTTTTTTTATCAGCCAGGGCTAGGTTTTCAACACTGATGACCTCACTCAAGTCCGACGCTAAACCCTCGATTAACTCGTCAATCTCCGTAATCGCGGGCGCCGTGGAGGCAACGCTCGCCGGAAGAAACCGGTCGGAGTCGGCGCCTCGCCGGCCCAGCTCGCGAGACACTTCTTTTCCGAACTTGGAGACTGTTAGCTCGTTGGCGAGGTAACTCTCAACCCGACGCATTATCGAGTCGGCTGAGTTGCCAGTTCCGGATACCTCTGATGCGTCGTACTCGGTGCAGGGTGGCAACTCGTGCGATGCGCGCGAACCAAAGGAATCCTCACTGGCACCAAAAAAAGTGCTTTCCCCCAGCCCCTGTAACAGCTCCACGCAGTTTCCCATTTCGTCGCACGTGAGGATTTCTTGTTCCGCGCGTTCAAGCAGCGCAAGGGACATGGCGAACAAAGGAGTCCTTGACTGTGACTGAAAAATCAAATCCCAAAGCAGCATCGTGACGGAAACCGGGAGGACGTTGACGAAAAGAGTCAATAACCACTGCCCGGAAATAATAGCAGGCACTATGCAATCGGGCGCTATAGTTTCAAACTGCAACCCCACCGGGGGCAAGTTTTTGTGCACCAAGCTTAGGAATAGTCTTTGGTCCAGTTTAGTAGCCGCCATGCCCTCGCTGAAGTACCCTGGTACTACCTTCGTCACTAGCGCGACTAGCACCCAAAAAGCATCCTCTTCGCTCAACCCTGCTAACAACAAAAACGCGCACAGGAAGTTCATCGACTGCACGTACCCCGTTTCCGGGTCGTGCGCCGCGTACGCGGTGAGTATGTTCCGCATGGTGTGCCACGTGTGTTCACCCTGTTTCAGGGTAAAGCCGTGCTTCGCGAAACTCGCCCCGGTTCGCGGTAGGTCTTTTTCGATCTGAGTTGACGTCGTCGGGGTCTCTCCCGCCAACGCCAGAAGCGCGTGATAGTGATTGGGAACCCGGATGTCGTCCGCGATGCGGACCCACACGTCTCTTCGGTACCGACCGTCACTGATTTTGTGCCACGCGTGTGATGCGTTGATTGGTGGTTGGGGTGACACGGGGACGTCACCCGAAACGCCTCCAGGAGGACTCGTCTCCATCGCCGGGGAGAGACTCACACGGGAGAGCACACCGCCCGCACCGGAGTCTGACGGGGATGCGCAGAAAAAGAGAGTTGACGTCCGAACGAACGATTTGAGAAAGTTGAGAATCGATATTTACATTACAGAGTTAAACAGGGTCTTGCCGGTGTGCGTGTGCGAGGTCGTATCGAGGGGCAAGACGCAGACGGCAGGGCTTACGCCGCGGCCGGTGAGTTCGGGGTGGTCTTCTTGGACGCGGTCTTCTTGGTTTTGGTTCCAGTCTGCACCTTCTTCTTGGGCTCCGCCGCTTTCTTCTTGGGAGCCGCGGCGGCTTTCTTCTTGGGAGCGGCGGCGGCCTTCTTCTTGGGCTCCGCCGCGGGCGCCTTCTTCGCCTTCTTTTTCGCCGGCGCGGGCGCGGGGGGCTCGGGCTCGGGCGCGTCGACCGTCTTCGGCTGCTCAAAATCGAACGCGTTCTGGACGTCATCAAACGACCCGCCGTCCTTGGCGACCTGGAACGCCTCGGGCATGCCACAAATCTCCATCCCGGGAATAGCCGCGGAGTTAGCGTACGCGGCGGCGATGTTCTCCACGACGGCAGGCGTGATGCAGGCGAGGTGCTGCGACGAGAGAAAAGTTGTGAGGGTCAATGTCTAGTTGTCTCTGGACCTAGTAGTCTAGGGAGGGACTGTGCATGCACAGTGCAGGCGGGAAGAGTGACTCGGAAGACACACTAGTCTGCCGACTTTAGACACGAGCTGTACGAAAAGTACCGCTGACAAAATTTGAAAAACACGGGCGGTTTGCCGCGTTTTCGGCGACGCGTCGCGGGAAGAGAACGGACGGCACTTTTGTGTTTCGTTTGAATCCGTGGAAAGAAGTGTGCAAGCTTACCTTCCAGGAGGTGCTCAGCTGGCCACTCTTGGAACACGTCCTCGTGGAACCCAAGCGGAGCTCGCCTGCGGTGGGACGTGACGCGGTCAGGACCACGACGTTTTCTAGGAAGGGACGAGTTTCGAAAGGCGCGAGCGGGAGACGTACCTTGCTTGATCTGGTGATCGTCGTCGGGGCACTTGGAGCTCTTCCCAGCTTTGCACGCGCACTTGTTGGACTTGGCCTTGACTTCAAGGACGTAGGTGCTCATGGTGTTTGAGGTGGGTGTGAGACACAGAGAAGGTGTGCTGCCGCAAAAATTGTGGTCGGCCAAAGTTTTGAAGCGCGCTTTGTGGCTTTTGAGTGAAATATCGTCCGCGTTTCGTTTTTCGTTCGCGTCACTTCTCGCGACGCCACCGTCATGAACAGTGATTTCGCCGACGCCGGCGACCTCGCGCTTGATGCGGACAACCTGGCCGTCCGGTTAATTCGCGTGGACGCGCCGTTCGCGGACGAGTTCGCGGCGCGACGCGAATCCGCGAACCTCGAGCGCGCGCTCGTGGAACGAGTCCAACTTTTCCAAGAGACCGCGTTTTACACAAAGGGGGAAGTCGTCGCCTCTACCGCGACCGCGCCGAGGCACACCCTGGTGCGCCCGGTCGCGTCCGACCTCCTCGCCGTGGTCACCGACGAACGGCACGCGCAGATCGTCGGTTTGTTCCTCAAGGCGGACAAACCAAACGCGTGGTCGGTGTTCGACACCGGTGGCTCGTCACAAGCCGCAAGGGACGTTTTGCGCGCGGTGCTTCCAAAAGCCATGGACGCACAGCTGTGCGTCAGTGGCGACGATTCGGGCGAAAAAAACGAAGACGCCGCCGCCGCCGCCGCCGCCGCGGCGGTGTTCAACGTCCAAACAACATCGCCCTCTGTGATTTGGCAGCGCGCGGCTGAGCTTGGTGACACTGCAGCGACGCACATAAACGTGTTCCCCCTGGTCGGCACGACACACGAATCCCCAAACTCGGTGCCGGTGACCGAGTTTGATTACTTGGACGACGAGTTCGGGTCGGGACCACCGGCGCGAGAAAAAGAAACACCTTCGAACGCGAGCGCGCAGACTCCAAAAGCCCCGCCCCGGAAGATCGCCATCCAGGCGTACGCCAAGCCCACTGGCGGTATTCCTTTGGGTTTCGCGAGCGCTGCTGACGGTGGCGCGGGCGACGCGTTGGGTGACGCTGCGGACGGCGGTGACGCGAAGTCGAGCGTTGATTCTTTCGCTGACGCTGAAAAAGACCTTTCCTCAAAAGACCCAACCCTCGTTACCCCGCCGGCGCCCGTCGCGAAAACGCGCGTGATGACCTTTTCCAACTTCGCCCCCGCCGCGACTCCTGTTGCGAAACCCGCCGCTAAACCCGCCGCTAAACCCGCGAAAGCGGCTAAGGCTGCGAAAACCGTTTCGAAAACCGTTTCCTTCGCCGATGACGTGCCTGTTGCGTCAACATCCCAAAACCCAAAAGGCGTCGCGCAAACGCAAACCGCGCCCGCGCGGCGCGTTTGCGAAGCGGAAACGGCTGAGGCGGAGCGCGCTGTGCAGGCGGAGCTTCTGGCGAGTTTGGAGTCGCATGTTTCTTGTGATGCGATTCAACAACCGTGCGAAACGCAAAACCGGAACGTCAAGGAGGACGGGCGGACGGTGGCGGTTGACTTGGTTGTTGATCCAGTTACCGGCACCGTTACCGTGACCCTCGCCGTGGCGCGCGCCGACCGCGTCGAATCACCCGACGCTTCGAGCTCCGCCCGATTCGCCGCCGACGCCGTCGCCATGCCTCCCCCGCCGCCGGTGTCGACGACGTACGGCGTGAAGTCAGTACCTCCCGTGACCCTCGTGTCGCCTCCCTCCTCATTGACCACGCTTGCGCAACCTTCCACGAGTAACCTTCCGTCCCGAGTCGAGTTGACCGCGACGACAAAACCCACCGTCGCGCCTCCCGCCGCGGCCCCTCCTCCGGCGAAGAAAGCGAAAGCGCCGCGAAAGAAACAGGGCCCCGCGTTCTCGGGGTACCTGACGTTCAACAAGCTCATGCGGCCGACACTCGCCTCTGGGATGAACGCGATGGATCAGGGAAAGGAGCTGGGTGTGATGTGGAAGGCGGCGGCGCAAGACGTGAAGGACCGGTGCGTCGCGGACGCGGCGACTGCCAAGGCGGCGTACCTCGCGGGTGAGGCGGAAAAGGCGAAGCAGGCTGTCTTGGAGACCCCTGCGACGCCGATGGACGCCGATCCGTCGATGGAAACCACGGAGACGTCGACTATGGGCACGTCGGTAGCGCAGACACTCGCCACAAAGCCTGCCGCGGTGCTCAGTCCCGCCGCCGCCGCCGCGAATCTCGCGCGGAAAGAAAAGCGCAAAGCCGCGAGCGACCCGACGGCGGCGGATTTGTTCCTACGAAAGCGCTTCAAGGCCGCCGGCGGGAACGCGATCGCGACTGAGGCTTTTCTGAAATCCAAGGAAGCGCCCACGGAGACGCTCGTCGCGTTTCTCAGGAAACACAAAGTGCCGACTAGCGTGGGGAAAAAGGCGATGAAAAAAAACGAGCTCGTGGAAAACGCGCTGCGGATCCTAACCGCAACCGCGACCCCGACCGCGAGCAAGGAAGAGTAAACGACAAACCCCGAAACGAGACGCGCGCGCTGGAGACGAAAACAGGGAGACGACGAGACGACTTGACTGGAATAACTTGATTTTACGTACGTCATCTACTTACGTCACTTACATCATCGGTCGCGGTCACTTTCCTTTCCCTTCCCCGTCCGCAAACAAGGTTTCCAGTTGCTCGAAAACCTGCTTTGTGAGTTTCTTGGACGGCGCGTTGTCGATTTGCGCTAACAGTTCGGGCATTTCCACTCGCGCGCGTTCAATCGCGAGCTGCACCGCGGCAAACGCCTCCTCCGAGTTCATGCCGACCAGCTTCCCCTTTTGCAGCGCGTACAGCCCGACGGTTTGCTCCGAAAGCCGCGACGTGCTCCCGGGGGTTTGGCGCAGCACACCCCTGATCGCCGCGCTCCGGTCCCGCATCGACTCCTTCTCCAAGCCCTTCGCCCCGAAAACAGACATGTCGTCCGCCTGCATCACGTCCAAACGAAGCTGCAGCATGTTCAGGCTCATGAGCGGCCCGGCGGCGCCTGGCGAGCCAATGCGCGACACGCTGTCCTTGGCGCTGATCACCCACCCGTTTGTGGAGTCGAAGCTCTCCACGAAAACCTGCCCATCCGTGATGGACATGAACTCCTCCACAAGAGGTCTGGGCTGCGTGTGGTTGTGTTCGGGGGCGTGTTTCGAACCCAGGGCGGAGACGGCGTTGTTTTTTTCTTGTTCCTGTTTGAATTTCTCAGCCTGTTGTTTTTTCACCTCGATCGCGGCGGTGATTTTTTCCCGCATCTGCGCTGACATCTCCCCGAATCCAGCCGGTAGTTGCGGCACAACCACGCTCCCGCTCTCCCCAACCACCCCGCTGTTCTTCTCACTCGCGGCTTTCCCCCTGTACGCTCCGGTTTGGTGGTACATCACCCCCATCAGGGTTAAGGACCCGCCCCCGAGCTTGTCGTTCATGCGCGCCACTCGCTGTAGCGTCATCCCCAGAAACCGCCGGCGTTCCGCCAACAAAGCGTTGATGATCATCCCCTCGTACTCCACCATCTGTTCCTTCGAAGGTGCGTTTTCGGATGTGTCCTCGTCGAAATCCAGCTGCGGGGATAGCCGGCCCATTTCCCGCGAAAAACCGATGAGGCCGGTGAAGTCGTCGAGCACGAGCAACACGTCCTTCCCCAACGACCTCGCCGCCTCGGCCACGGCGAACGCGGCGCACGTCGCGGCGTATCGTTCCGCGAGGGACGCGTCGGGGGCACAGGAAACCACGGTGGTGTCCGTGGCGCCCGCGTCTTGTAACGTTTTCATCGCGGACGCGCCTGAATCAAAAGCCGCGGCGCCGATCGCGCCGTACACGCACCTGAGATGGTAAAAAAGAAATGTCAGTCTTGTGTGAGGCAATCAGTTGGCGGAACGTGGTAAACGGGAAACACGCACCGCACGTTTTTGTTTGCGTTCATTTCCGTTTGCGCGACGATTGCGTTTATTCCGAGTTGGCTTAGGTTGGTGCCGACTTCTCCTGTGAGTAGTAAGCACTGCCCCCGGCCTATCGGTGTCAGGACGTCAAGCGGTTTCACCCCGGTCACTAGCGGTGTGTTAATGGGTTTCCGGTCCTCCACGCTGGGGGGTTCCCGGAACAGTTGCGAGCCTGATTGTAAAAAAAGAAACGTCAGTCTCGTATGGGCAATCAGTCGGCGGAATGTGGTGATTGGGAAATACTTACCGGCGTTTTCGGAAAGCGCGACATCCCGCCCGGCGCCGCCCGGAATGGGACCGCCGTCCAGGGGCTCACCGAGCGCGCCGATTCGTCTTCCCACCACGTCGAGTTCGTTGGGCATGTAGAACTTTGATTTTTTGCGTACGGAAACTTTGTCCCCGATTTCGACGACCGCGCGTGGGCCTAGCGAAGGCGCTCCGTCTTTCCCGCCTTTCGTTGTAAAAACAAAGTGTCAGTCTTTCGTGATGTGTATGAGTAAACAGTCAGGGAGTCTTGTATGGGCAGAGGTAATGCGCCCTTCGTCAGGACGAGTATGGGCAAACAGTGTGCCTGGATTTGGGAAGCCCCAACAGTCTACGTACCGCTCGCGTCGAACATCAGCGCGAAGGTTTTCGGTTCCCGGTGCGAAAGGAGCACCGCGGTTGTTCCATTTTCGCCTATGTCGAACAGCGTACCAGGTTTCACGTCCCCCCCCACGCCCTCCAGGATCACCAGCGAGCCTTCCAGTGAGTGCACCTTTGGGTCCCTCGGCGCCCACTTGTATTCGTCTTCGTCGGTTTCGGATGACGACGGTTTCTGCGCCGCGGGCTCGCCCTTCTCCGGTACCGGGACGGCGTCGAGAATGGCCCTGGCCGTGGCGGAAACGCCCCGTCGTAGTGGAGCGACGGGAACACGCGAGTGCCCGGCGTGCGAGTGGTGCGAAAGAAAGGTCGTTGGTGAGGCTCCAGCGAACGCGCGTTCTGGGCCACGCGCGGCGTGCGAGGCGGCGGCGGCGAGACGTCGCACGGATCTTCGCACGGCGGTTTGCGCGAACACCGAAACCGGGCTCATGGTGAGGGAGCAGCCTGCCATGCCAACCCCGTACGCCAGGGTTTGGCACGCGTGACTCGCGCGGTGGAGGGAAACGCGAAAAGCGTCGCCGGAGGGCAGGCGCAAAAGGGGTGTGAGGCACGCGACGCCGATGGGAGGTTATCCAAATTCGACGTTGCGAGACGTTCTTTTGCGGAAAAAAAGACGACGGTTAAATTATAATGCCGAATCTGGCGGCCAAATTTCAACCAACTTGACGAAACCAACCTCCCTCTTGGTCAGTGTGCGAGGCACGACGCGGCGGCGCCATGGCGAAGAGCAAGAAGCGGCGAGACGGGGAGGCCTCGTTGGATGGCCTCCCAGCTGGGAGAAATGAACCCAAGACTGCTCCGATGTCCCGAACCGCGGTTGTGACGAAACCGAAAAAGAAATCTCCCAAAACCGCCGCGGCGGCGGCGGTGGGGTCGTCCAACTGGAGCGCGCTGGCGACGCGAATCGGCGCGGGCGCGAACCCCGTGGCTAAAAAGCGAAAGCAGGAAAGACTGGCGCGTGAGGAAAGCGAGGCGGCGGGTACCGACAGTAATGGAAGGGACGCAGGGGAAGGTGCTGGTAAGCATCGGTGGAGGAGCGATGATGATGGCGTCAACAATCGAGTTGAGGAAACTCGGGTACCGAAAAAGAAACCCGCGCCCACCGGCCGGAACACCGCGCTTACGGATTTAATAGCCCTGGATTGCGAGATGGTGGGGGCTGGGGTTGACGGTCGGAAGAGTATACTGGCGCGCGTGTCAGTGGTCAACGAAGACGGCAACGTGGTGTTGGACACGTTCGTGTCGCCCACGGAGTACGTCGTGGATTACCGGACACAAGTTAGTGGAGTCCGGCCATCGGACTTGAAAGGCGCTCCCGGGTTTAAGGAGATCCAGCTCAAGATGGCCAACATCTTGAAAGGCCGAACCTTGATCGGCCACGCGTTGAAGAACGACCTGAAGTGCCTTTTCCTGGACCACCCGAAATCGAAAACGCGGGACACCGCTTTGTTTCGACCTTTAACAAGACCTTTGCGGGCGAACGAACGCGCGCAGGACAGCGGCATCGCGCGCGGTCGCGGATCGCGGTCGTTGAAAGAGCTCTGCGCGTCGCATCTCGGGCTGGAAATTCAGGGAGGAGAGCACAGCTCGGTGGACGACGCGCGAGCCGCGCTGCTGTTGTACAAGAAGTGCGAAGTCGCGTGGGAGAGGGAACTGCGGGTGGCGAACACGGGGGTGAAGGATTCGCAAAAAAAAAAGGATTCCGCGAAAAAACGGATGATGAAAAACAGCGACGACGCGTCCGGCTCCGATTCGGACGACGACATGGACGCCGGCCTGCCTGCAAAACAATCGAAAAAACACCACAACTCAGGCGGTGTGTCGAAACACCGCAAAGGTGTGCGAACCACCGATCCCTTCGCCGCGAGGGCGCCGCGAGTGGATTTGTTTCGAAGGTGATGAGGGGGGCGCGGTTTTTGATGTCGGATGCGATCGATTTCAGTTGCTTTTTTTGATGACAGGTGGTAACAGCAGTGGAGGGGTGAAAGGCTAGTCAGACAGTTGGTGGGGTTCCGCACCCCTGCGTTTTGGGGTAAACAGCCTCAAAAAAGGGGTAAACAACCTCTCAAAAAGGGGTAAATAGCCACTATTTTTGGGGTCGCAATTGCTTCATTCTGTTGTTCATGGCTCAACACAACCGCCGTACGTCTCATTCACGCCAGTTTTTTCGCATTTACTACCTCGGCGACCTACCCCTAGCGCTTTTCCAACTCGCCGCCTTGCCGATTTCGTCGTCACACCAGCGCCACGGCGCACGTCGCGCGCTGTCGCCATCCTCAACATCTTTTTGGCCCAAAACCTGCGCTTTTCTTGAAATGCATTTCTGAAAACTCCAGTCCTTCCCTTTTCTTTCGCAGTCTGACCTCGCGCTGTCGCGATGGGGGCTGAGACCGGCACCGCCTGCAAGGATGGCTTGCGCGGGTATTACCGCGCCAAGATCGAGGAGTTCGAGCTCGCGGTGCGAGACAAAACCAGCAACCTGCGAAGGCTCGAGGCGCAGAGAAACGAACTGAACACGAAAGGTACGCGACGAGTGCTGCAGGGTAGTTTCCCCTAGGATGAGATGACGTTTGTGTGTGGAACGGGTGTCTCAGATCTGAGGCTGAGGCGCGATCTCGTCACGCGTCACTCGCCGGGTCCGCACTGCTTTCACCCCAGAAGACGAGGTTTGTGTGTGCTGGGATGGGACAGCGCACGTGGACCACGCAAACCCAGTGCACCAAACGCGTATGTCACGCACACCCACGGCCCCACAGATCTCACGAAGCGAAGCGAAACGAGTCGTTTGTATTTTTGACTGACCTTTCTTTTTTTTCAATCCATCCAGTCCGCATGCTGCGCGAAGAGATCCAGCACCTCCAGGAACCCGGAAGCTACGTGGGCGAGGTGGTGAAGGTGATGGCCAAGACCAAGGTTCTTGTCAAGGTACACCCGGAGGGAAAGTACGTCGTGGATATTGGGAAGGACGTCGATTTGGCGAAACTTACGGTCGGCGCGAGGGTGGCGCTGAAAAACGTACGTGTTGGGACTTTCCCAAATCCTGACACACTGTTTACTGCCCCTGTTTGACGTCCACGGCCGTCATTAAAAGGAAGCGCACTACACACAGCACGAGTGCACTGTTCGGCCTGATTACGCCCGACTGTTCCGCTCGAATCCCGCCGACTGTTTACTCATACACGTCACGGTCTCGACTGACGCTTTTCGTTTCCAAAAACAGGATTCCTACGCCCTGCACCGAGTCCTACCCAGCCTAGTCGATCCGCTCGTTTCTTTAATGAAGGTGGAGAAAGTCCCGGACAGCACCTTCGACATGATCGGCGGGCTGGACCAGCAGGTCAAGGAAATCAAAGAAGTCGTGGAGCTGCCTATTAAACACCCCGAGCTTTTCGAAAGCCTGGGGATCGCGCAGCCGAAAGGGGTTATTTTGTACGGCCCTCCCGGAACCGGCAAAACGCTGCTCGCCAGAGCTGTGGCGCACCACACCGAGTGTTGCTTTATTCGCGTCTCCGGAAGCGAGCTGGTGCAGAAATACATCGGCGAAGGCGCGAAGATGGTGCGCGAGTTGTTTGTGATGGCGCGGGAAAACGCGCCCGCGATTCTTTTCATGGATGAGGTGGATTCAATAGGAAGCGCGCGGGGAAGCGGCGGAGGCGATTCCGAGGTCCAGCGCACGATGCTTGAGCTGCTTAACCAGCTTGACGGGTTCGAGTCAAGTAACCAAATCAAGGTCATCATGGCCACGAACAGGCTTGATATTCTGGACCCGGCTTTGTTGCGACCCGGGAGGATCGACCGCAAGATCGAGTTTCCCAACCCTACTGAAGATTCGCGCGCCGACATTTTGAAGATTCACTCGCGGAAAATGAACCTGGTGCGGGGCATTGATTTGAAGAAGATCGCGGCGAAGATGGGCGGCGCGTCCGGTGCGGAGTCGAAAGCCGTGTGCACCGAGGCGGGGATGTTCGCGTTGCGGGAACGCAGGGTACACGTCACGCAGGAGGATTTCGAGATGGCGGTTTCCAAAGTCATGACCAAGGACGCGGAGAAAAACGTCTCCGTCGCGAAACTGTTCACTTAATTAGGGCGATTTGTTGATGATTCGTGTGAGCATTTAGTGTGGTGGTGTGATGATTCATACGTACTGGCTGTGCAGAGGAACGTACACAGCGCGAAGTTTAATCGAACGTAAACCGTTTCCTTCCTCCTTTTCTATTTGTTAAAAACAGTTCATCCCGACGAAACTCTTTTCTCGTTGGTACGTACTCCTTTGCAAGAAACCTCCCTACAAGGCGCTCAAATACGCGTCCCACCCCGCGGCTCGGTATTCCTTGGCCGCCGCGAGCGGGTCGGCGGCTTTGTAAATCCCACGGCCCACGATGATCACGTCGCTGCCGCACTCCTTTATGACCAACGCCGGGGTGTTGTACTGTGATTGTGAGAGAAAAGTGTCAGTCCCGAGTCTACAGGTGTACTGTATGAGCAGACAGTGCACTTGTGCTGTGTGTAGTTGTAACGGTTGCCAGTAAATGTTACAGCCGTAGTGCACTCGACCAGGGGCTGTAAACAGTGTGTCAGGATTTGGGAAATGCAATTCGTACCTGTTGCCCCATCGCGTCGCCTCCGCCGCCCAGTTGCACGCCCGGGGTCATCTGCACCAACCCTTTCGACCACGTTTTTTGCCACTTCGCGGAGTCTGTGCTGATGAATCCGATGACGAAGTCGGGGTGTTCCGCTGCCATGTCAATCGCAGCGTTGGTGTACTCGCCCTTGGCCATGGTGCCTTTGCTGGACATCTCCGCTAGCAACAAGAGCCCGCGTCCTTTTTGTAACCCCACCGATTTCAACCCGTCAATAATGCCACTCCCGGGCACGATGTGCGCGTTCGTGATGTGGCTCCAGTCCGCGATTTTGTGCACCCCGCTGGCGTACTGCCCAACAACCGTGTTGCCGATGTCCGCGAACTTGCGGTCCTCGAAAATGAGGAAGTTATGCTTCGAGGCGAGTTGGGTGAGCTTGGCCACGAACTCGTCTGAAAAGTCCGGGTACAAGTCGCAGTGCGTCTTTAACACGCAAATCTCAGGCCCAAGTTTATCCGCGAGCTCAAGAAGCTCAGCCGCGGTGTCGACGTCCGCGCTGAGACACAGGTTTGTTTTCTTCGTGCCCATCAAGCGCCACAACTCTTTGGCGCAGACGTTGCGCGTGAGCTCCGCTCTTTCATCGTACGGAATTCGTTTCTCCACCGGCGCCAGCGGGATCTCGTTCCCGCTGGCGTTGGGGCCGGTCTGGTTCGCGCTGATGAACGCCTTGACGGACCGCACCAAGTCCGCACTCATCTTGCCGTTCTTCTCTAACGTAACTAGGACTCGGGACAGGGGAAGCACGGCGTGCAACTTTAGGTCGTTCGCCGCCAACCGCGCTTCGCCGCCTTGTTCCCGGTCGATGAGCACCACCACATCCTTCACGACCAGGCCAACTTGGTTCAAGGGCTCCACGGTTTCCATCACGGAAGCACCGCTCGTGACCAAGTCCTCCACTACTAAACAAGTCTGCCCAACATGGAAAGCACCCTCAATCGCCTTCTTCGTGCCGTAGTCCTTCACCTCCTTCCGTCGCATCAACATAGGGCAGTCGTTGTTCAAACTCATGCACGTCGCGATGGGCAGCGCGGTGTACGGCACGCCGCACATGTTGTCGAACGTCGCGCCGTTGGATTTCAAAACGTCCCACATGCATGACGCCACCGAGGTCAGCACGTCGGGGTAGCTCACGATCACGCGCAGGTCCACGTAAATGGGGCTAATCAACCCGCTCTTCAACTTGAACTCCCCGAACTTCACGGCTTCGATCTCGTGCAGACGAAGGATCAGGGCGTCGATCTGGTCCTCGTTGACCATTTTGGGAGAGGTTTTGACGTGGAAGGGGGGAACCGGAGGTACGGAAACACGAAGAGACGGCACGACCGTGCGCTTGTGGGTGTGCGTCTTGTGCTCGTGGAGGGGTGTGGTGACCGCCGCTCCGCCGCTTTTTTGAAATCGCACTTCTTTTCGATACCAAACACTCGCCTTTTTTCTAGGAAAAGAAGTCTCTCGCTTTTCGGAACGAACAACGAGTGTTCCTCGCTTCCACCCCACACCTCCCCGCGCCGCGCGTGTCATGTCGGCCCCGCGTTCCGGTCCCGTCCGGAACCCTTCCCACGCCGGGTCTTGGTACACGAAGGATTCGGATGACCTGGCACGCGAGCTGGATGGGTACTTGAACGACGTACCGGACGGTGATGGTGGTCGTGACGATGTTAATGTCAACTCGACACGGAAAAAAAAACCACGCGCCCTCATCGCACCGCACGCCGGGTACAGCTACAGCGGGCCCGCCGCGGCTTGGGCGTACAAAACAATCGACCCGAAAGCCGTCCGGCGTATTTTCCTACTAGGCCCGTCGCACCACGTGTTTCTCACGCAATGCGCTTTGACAAAGTGCTCGGTGTACGCCACACCTATTGGGAACTTGGCCATCGATTTGGTTCGTATTTCCCATTCACCACACGTACCGTGGAGTACAGAATTTCCAATCCCTCGTACCATGGAGTACGGTATTTCCAATCCCTCGTACCGTGGAGTGCGGTATTTCCAATCCCTCGTACTTCCAATCCCTCGTACCGTGGAGTACAGCGTACCTTTTCCAATCCCGGATATAAACATCTTCTGACACTTTTTCTTTTCTTTTTTTCTTTTTTTTACACTCAGGAAACGTACGAAAAACTGAAAACCGAAAATCCCGATTCGTTCGTCGCGATGACGCAAACCGTGGACGAAGACGAACACTCACTGGAAATGCACCTGCCGTACATCGCGAGGGTGTTTGGAAACAGCGATTCGCGAGCCGTTCCTCCTTTGGTGCCCATTTTAGTCGGGGCTTTGTCGTCCAAAAACGAAAAGAAAATGGGGTCAATCCTGGCGCCGTTTCTGGATGACCCGTGCAATTTGTTCATCGTGAGTTCCGACTTTTGCCACTGGGGTAAGCGGTTTTCGTACACCAGGTGGGCTGGTCAGGACGGCGGTGTGCCGCTTCACACCGCAATAGAGCGGTTAGACAAGGAAGGAATAGAGCACATCGTTAACAAGGACGCGGATGGGTTCTGCGCGTACATCGAACGAACAAAAAATACCATTTGCGGCCGCCACCCGATTGGCGTTTTGTTGCGCGCGCTTGAGTCGTCGCAGAACTTTTCGGACAGACACGTTGAGCTGTTGCGGTACGAGCAATCCTCCCAAGCAGTGACACGGTCAGACAGCTCCGTGAGCTACGCCAGCGCGGTGGTGTATTAGGTGCCCATGTATTAGTAAGGTAAGAGTAGCAAGAGACGCCCGGTTGTAAAAAAAGAAACATCTTTCCTCCAACAAACTACCTACCTACTTGCTACACTTGCCAAACAGCTCCGCAACGGAGGTCTGCGCGCTACGATCTGTTTTTCGTTTCTTCGTGCTGCTACCAGGAGACGTATGGGGTTGTTCTTTTCTTTTCTCAGACGACGGCGACGACTGTAACGCGAATAGCGTCTCAAAAGCCGTCGTTTTTTTTGTCCCCGGCGGATGCGTCGTCTCTTTTTTACTCGAGAAAGTTTCACTCGCGTCCTTTGGTTTCGCCTTCGCAAACAGACCCGCGATGTTTCCCGTGTTTGTTTCAACAGCCCGCGTGGCGATCAAGGAACACTCCAGGCCGTTGAGTTTGCTCTTTAGCGAGTTTATCGCAGTCGTGACCGGGTGCCAACTTAAATTCGCGCCGTCGAACGGCCGCAACAGGTTTTGCAAACGTTTGTCCTCGGTCAAAACCGTTCTTTCCGTGTGAGCAATTAGTCCGCCATCCTCCTCCTTCAATCCTCCTTCCATCTGCCTTCCATCATCCGTATCCTCCGTGTCCTCCCCGAGCCACTGGGAAACTTCCGCGTCGTCCCGCAAAACCGCGGGCATGCGGTCGTGTAGCCACTTGATTTTTTCCGAGCTCGGCACGGTAACCACGGTGAACGTGACGTGATTAGAAACGGTTTTGCCGTCGGCGTCGGTCCTCGCCCAGACGTCGTACAGCGCCGCGCACCGTAACGGCTGGTCATCGGCCGTTTCGTTTGTTTCTGTGTCACGCGTGCCATCGGTTGTTGTGTTGCCGTGAATATTTGCCCTAGCATCTGGTGTGTCGTTCGCGATAAAAACGTAATACGGCTGCTTCACCTCGGAACCCGGGGGGCCTTCTTTTTTCCACTCATAAAAGCCTTGCAAAAGCGCGACACATCGTTTGCGGCGTAGTAACCGCTTGAACGCGGGTTTCTGTGACAACGTCTCGCCTCTAGCGTTGAACATCCGGAAATAGTCCGGTTTCGAGTCTGCGCTCGTGAAACTCGGGACCAAACCCCAGGTCATGGATTCCACGACGCGTGTGTCAGGTGGTTCGTCACGGGAAGGATCTGACAACCGTAACACCGGGAACATCGATCCGGGAGACGCGTTGTAGTTGTTCCCGGTGTACTGTTCCCGGTGGACCCAATTACATGTCCCACTCGTGGACACAACGCGCGCCGCGCTGAGAGTCGCGCGCGCGCGGCCGCACATGGCACCGACTTCCCGGGCACACGCGCGCCGTGGACTGGACCGGGGATGACATTGTGATTTGTGATTCGACCTGAACTCAAAAAAAAAGGTGACAAGGGATGTAAATAACAGATCGAGGAGTCACATAAAAAGAACACTTAAAAGTGTCAGGTGTGTCAGGTGTGTTCTGGTAGGGTAATAAGAGTATATTACCTACCCTAGTTCTACTGGGTCGCCCCGTGGTATACTACTCAAATTCTGTCCTGCGCCACGAAGGAAAGCGCGCGCGCGCGTTCTTCAGGCCGAAGCGCTCGGTCCACCAAGGTTTGTTGGTCCGGAATCGGTTGCGCCTCGACGTCCGGAGCCGCAAACGCATCAACCGCCATGGCGGGCGTCTCGGGAACCGTCTCGAGTTCCATTTCCTCGCCAGGTTCCGACTGTAACACCACCTCTTCAGTCGCAACACCACGTTGCGTAGTCGCAACACCCTGTTGCACTTCAGTCGCCACGCCCTGTTGCACTTCAGTCGCCACGCCCTGTTGCACTTCAGTCGTCATGCCCTGTTGCGTCGGCACCGCAGCCCGGTTGGCACCCGCGGTTTCCCGTCGTTTCTCCCCGGCCCGCACCGCCATCGCGGACGAAAAGTCAGGCACGTCGCCGACCAAGCACTTCGCCATGAACAGCTCGCTCACGGCTTGCTGGTGCTCCACCGGGATGTCCAGGGTTCGCTGCGCGCTCAAAATAGGCAGCGCCAGTAACGTACCGGGCGCGCGCGGCAACACGTCGTAGTCAACCGTACCCCCCTGAATCAGCTGATCAAGGGTCCATTTGAAGTACCTCTGGCTGATGATGTACGAATCGCTGCTCCGCAAGTCGCACCCCGCGCCCGCGACGAAGCACAGCTTGTTGCCGACCATCTGACACGCGCATTGTTGCGGACACGCCGCGGCGGGGGCGATTTCCAGCGTGTACTGTCGCCACCCGAGCCTGGCGAAGGACCAGTCATTGCGTTTTAAGGCTTCTTGAAACGCAAACAAATCCACATCACCAAGCGGCGCGCCTCCGTGTTCCTCGGATTGGAACCTAGGGGTCACGGAATCTTCTTCCACCACCGCGACTTTTTCTAATTTTTTGCTCATCGCGTCCGCCACCGCGGCAGCGTGCGAAAGCGACGCGCGCTGATGTTGTGAAAGAAAAGGGTCAGTCTTTCGCAATGTGTCCGAGTAAGTACTCTGGACAATCGGCAAAACAGTGTGCCTGGATTTGGGAAACGCGCAATACGTACTTTGTAATGATCAAGCCCGTACTTATCCGCCTGGTCGCACTCGTCGAACACGCGGCCGTCCACTAACAACGTCTTCCCCGCTAACGCCGCCGGTACCGTTATTTCGTCGCACCGAACGCACACCACGTACACGGTATCCGCTAACGCCAGAATGCGCTGGTACGAAAAACTCCAGTCGTCTCTCGGACCAACCTTGGGCGCCCGAAACGCGCACGGACAGTCCCCCCAGGCGCCGAGTTTCGCCGCGACGTTGTTCAAGTCGTGTTGTTTACTGCCCGTGGTTTGTACGAACGGGGTATTTTCCTTTCCGAGCACCACATTTAAGGGGAGGCCGTCCTTGCCCAGCGCGGCGCTTCCCAGACGGTCGCGCATCGTGGACGATGACGATGAAGATGCTTCGGCCTCAGATTCTTCTGATTGGGTATCGCTTCCATCTGCATCCACCTCACTTCCATCTCCAACCTGAACCGGCAGCGCGGACCCCAGGGTCGCCACTCGTTTCGCCGCGAGAAACGTAAGTGTTTCCGGAAGAAACTCGTACTCCGGGTCGTCGTCTTGAAACGCGAAGGCGTCATCAAGCGCGGCGGCGCTTACCGCCGCGGCTTCGCGTTGTGTTTTCGTCTTCATCGCCTCACGTTCCTCGGAAGACAACGCACGACCAACGCCGGGGTCGAGGAAACCGCCCAGTCGAGGAACGACGGCCCCGGAGCTCACACCTACGCCACCGTTCGTGTAGAGGGAAGCGACGCCTAGGACGACGCACACGCCCGCAACGACACTCACGACAAATCGAACTCGAACGCTGACGGTGGACCAAGCACCGAGGCCGGGTGATTTGGGAAGAACGAACCCCGCGGGCGAATGCACTACCCCATCATCCGAACAAGACGCCCCGAGCAAACGCTGGCGCTCCAAATCCAGATGCACGCCCGAAACGAGGCTGGAACCACCCGCCATGGCGAGTCCTGTTGTCCACGCGCACAGGCCGGGGACGAACGAAGGGACGACGATGCTCACGCGCGCCGGCGGAGTGACCACGCCGCGCCCGAGTGAAACACCCATTTGCGAAATTTTACTCATTGACACCAAAACCCACCCGCGTGTGTGCTTCTGTTGCTCCCAATCTGTCGTCTTGGGCACTTCGCCCTGCACGTCATGGCGCCCCAGTCACCTGGGGCGCCCGGCGTGCGGTCCTTGAGCGACGACGGCGACGTCCGGGGCGTTTGGGGCAGCACCAGGGAGTTGCACCTCGCGGTCGGCGCGCACTTGCGTGAGTCGCGGGCGGCGAGGTCGGATACGAGGTATGGCGATTTCTTGAAATACGCGCGCCGACGGGAGGAGGAACGCGAGGACGCGCCACGAGCGGAGAGGGTTTCCGGGGTGGCGCGACAGGTAAAAGCAGATGGAAGTGATGAAAATAACGTTGGGCCCACCGCAAATGCAGAGCACGCTGTTGACCACGGTACGAGGGGCACCCGTGGGACGGACAAGACCAAGACCAAGAAAAAGACGAACAAAGATATCGCGCATGTTCATCTTTCCCCGACCCGGTTCGCGAAGACCCCGGTTCGCGTGGGGGGCGGTTTCCGTGTTGGTGACGTGGGGGTCGTGGACACCGGCGCGCCAGTGGATCCGAGACAACGCAGGAAGCCGAAACCGGAGGCGTACACTCGGTGGGAAGAAGTCGCCGCGGCGTTGCCGAGCGCGACGCCGGGTTCCGAAAAAAATAATAAGCCGCTCAACAACGAAGAATCCGACCCCACGCTGTTGATGCTGCGCGCGGTGGAAAAAGCCGCGGTGAGTCTGGGCGTGAAACGGTGCGGCGTGTGGACCGCGCTTGGGAAGCCGTATCTAGCGGAAGGGCCGGTCACGAAAACCAAGTTCACACACGATATTCGGAGCACGTTTCCGACGAAAACAAGGCACCCCGACGACGTCGAATCCGAAAAAGTTAAAAAACGGCAAGACTCGAGGGACGGCGCCGCGAGCCGGCAAAAACAGAAGTGGGCAAACACCCTGGCGCATGAGTCTGCGGTGCACCTTCAGGAACAGGCTGAGGTGGCACTTGAAAAAGAATCGCCGCTGCGTGATGTTTTATCTACGACATTGGGCTTCGGAGACGGGGGGGACGCCGGTACGCGCGACGCTGAGCCTCTCCAATCGCCGCGCGTGTCGCTTCGCTCGCGGGCCGCCAAAGGGCGCTTTTCGCGCGACGCCTTGCGTGAATCAGCCGCGAGGGTCTTGGCGGCGAAGCACGGGGGGGGGAGTTGAGTGTGGTGTGGGCGAGAATGGATGGGGGTGAGGGTTCAATGGAATTTGGGGGCTGGTCCGACTGGTCCGAAACGTACATGCGAAGTTTCCAATCACCCAAAGACTTCCCAACCCCCGAGCGCCTTACTGACGGTATCACTCGCCACCCCGGGTCCCAAAGGTACATGGCAGCACGGTATAGACACGACCGCCATTCCGACCGATGAGCCGAATATCTGGACCGACACTTGTAAAACACGGTTATAAAAGAAAGAAAGAAAGACGCCCGCGGGAGTGAAAAAACGCGTTGTGCCTAAATACCGCGTTGCAAACTTCTAAATCTTACTCCAAAATCTCCGCCCATTTACAGCTTGACTTCGATTTCCACCCCCGCCGGGAGCTCCAAACCCATCAGCGCGTCGATGGTCTGCGCGGTTGGTTGGTGCACGTCGATGAGCCTGTGGTGCGTGCGTGTTTCGAAGTGCTCGCGGCTGTCTTTGTTGACGTGCGGCGACCGCAACACGCAGTATATGCGGCGACGCGTGGGAAGCGGCACGGGGCCAGAAACGGTCGCCTCCGTCGCCTTCGCGGCGGCGATGATCTTGTCGCACGCCGCAGCCATGTGCCTAACTTCGAAACTCTTCAGGCGGATGCGGATCTTCTGCGCGGCGACGACAGCCTGTGGTTTTTTTGATGGGGGGGAGGGGGGGGAGACGTCAGTAAGAGTGAATGACGTCTCATTCATTTATCCAGTGCTGCCTTTCTTAAAAACGAAACGCGTCGTGTCCGCTTTTCCCGGATTTGATTTGACCTGCCCCTCCGCCGGGAACGCGCGTGCGCCACCGCCGCGACGCGGTGGACCCTCGGTTCGCGTTTCTCGTTGCTTGGCTAGATTGCGGCAGCAACGAAGGAGGTGGACGTACCGCTTCAGCCCTGACCGCGACAACCGCGCGAACGGGCGCGCGCACCTGGGAAACGGAAAGGATTTGGATAGTGTCAGTCTATTGAAGTCGTCCGATGCCGCGAAGCCGCGTTGCCCGGCGTGTCCCTCGTGATACGCCGTCGAGTACGTACCGGCTGGCGCGCGCGCACGACGTTCACCGAACGAGCGGAAAGGCTCGACGCGGACACAGCGCTAGCGCAAGCGAACGCCATTGTGAATGGAGAAAGGACTCGAGGCGCGTCCGCGCGTCGATGAATGCACGTGACGTGGTGCGAATAACCCTAAAACCTCAACGCGAGGCCCGACTTTTTTTTTTGGAAATGAAACAGGCCCATTAGATCCTTGGGGAGGCCAAAACGACCCGAGCAGTCGACACCCCACGTAACACTCCCCAACGCGGCGTGTGGTATGGAGACTCGCGCGCGTAAGCGAAAACGCCTCGCCGGGGAAACGCAGGAAGCCATCCCGGGCCTTCCCGACGACATCATCGTCACGCACATCCTCAGGTATGACTATTTTGACGCCGCCGAACGGGCACGGCTCCAATCGGTGAGTCGTGGGATGCGCGACGCGGTAACGGCGACAGATGAAGCCTTTTCGGGCCTTCCCAACTACCTCGTCGCCGCACACATCCTCGCAAAGATTAATATTGACGACCCCGCCGATCTCGCACGGCTCCGCGTGGTGAGTCGTGGGATGCACGACGCGGTGGCGGCGACAGGGCGTCGGGTTGAAAATCTTAACGAGGAGGATGCCGTGAAATTCGGGTGTTTTGGTACGCTGAAGCGCTTGCAACGGAAAGGTCTTCTGTCGCGGGACGAAATCCTGTGCTACGCAGCGGCGAGGAGCGGACAACTTGAGGAATTGAAGTTGTTGCGCGAGAACAACGCACCGTGGGACGCATACACATGCTCGGCAGCGGCAGAGGCAGGGCACCTCGAGGTGCTGCAGTGGGCGCACGCGAACGGATGCCCGTGGGACGGGTGGACGTGCACAAACGCGGCGAAAGGCGGGCACCTCAAGATACTGCAGTGGGTGCGCGCGAACGGCTGCCCGTGGAACGAGTACACGTGCTACTACGCGGCGAAGAGCGGGCACCTCGAGGTGCTGCAGTGGTTGCGCGCGAACGGCTGCCCGTGGAACGATTATACGTGCGAGGAGGCGGCGCAGGGCGGACACCTAGAGGTGTTGCAGTGGGCGCACGCGAACGGCTGCCCGTGGAACGAGGTGACGTGCTCGGCGGCGGCGTGGGGCGGGCACCTCGAGGTGCTTCAGTGGGCGCGTGCGAACGGCTGCCCGTGGGACGAGGAGACGTGCGAGAAGGCGGCGTTTGGTGGTCAGCTAGAGGTTCTTCTGTGGTTGCGCGCGAACGGCTGCCCGTGGAGCGCACGCACGTGCTCGAGCGCGGCGGAGGGCGGGCACCTCGAGGTGCTGCAGTGGGCCCAAGCGAACGGGTGCCCGTGGAACGAGCATACGTGCATGTACGCGGCTTTGGGCGGATACCTCGAGGTTCTGCAGTGGGCGCGCGCGAACGGCTGCCCGTGGAACGAGAGGACGTGCGCGCTCGCGGCGGAGAGCAGGCAACTCGAGGTGCTTCAGTGGGCGCGCGCAAACGGCTGCCCGTGGAGCGAGCATACACGTAATATGGCTGCGAGCATCGGGTATATCGAGCCTGAATAGCTGGCGGAAGAAGGACGAAACACAAACCACCGGACGTTTTGAATACTGAATCTCGACCTTTCAACGCGATCGCGTGGCGGGCGTCGCTTTCTGAGACTACCTTTTCTCGCGGGACAGCGGGGCGCGCGACTCCCACCGCTTCTCACGCCAACCAGCAAATAGTCGTCGTACTGTTCCTCAGACCGCCACACCAACCCACAAAGAATCAGTCGTACTGTTCGTAGTCCCCCGAAAACTGCCCGCTGCCGTCCATCATGTCGTCGTCGTCGTCAGGGTAGAAGTCGTTTCCCCCGTTCGCGCCGCCCGGCGCGTCGTCCCCGCGCCGCTGAAGCGAGTGGACAAGAAAAAGGTCAGTCTTTGGTACTATTCGTAGTAAGCTGTATGAGGGATTGGGTAGTACCGTAGTGGTGTAACTTTCCGACTGTACTCCATAAAACGCAGGTAACAGTCTATTTGTGATGAATTTGTAAGAGCCGCGAGTACTGGTAAAGTTACCAGTAGTGCACTCGGTAAACAGTCACGCAGGGGCATCAAACGGCCGGTGTGGCGGATTTGGGAAAGCCGCAACACAAACCTTCGCCGCGTCCACCACGCGCATGAGCTGGTCCAGGTCCTGCATTTCCCCTGGTGGGGGGCCGTCGTTCGTGACGCTTGTTTGTAACTCCGCGGGGAGGTTCTTAAGAAACCAACCGTGTGCTTTGATGTCTTTTATGCTGTACCGCTTCAAAGGGTCCACGACGAATATCTTCGCGATCAAATCCCTGCGGTTGTTACACGAAAAGGGTCAGTCCCGAGTGTACTGTGCTGGGCGATTGACGCACAGTGGGTAAACAGTCTGGTACTCCGATGCACGTATTGTGTTGGTAAGACTTGCGTAACTGCACTCCATACGTGGCATCAAACGTAGGTGTGTCGGATTTGGGAAAGCCCCAATACAATACGTACCGGCACTCCTCGCTCACCGCGACGTGCGGCGGGAAGCGGTAGTTCACCGAAACTATCCGCGCGATTGTTTTCCGGAAGTTCCGCGCGTCCGCCGGGTCCTCGAAAGGATACGCGCCGACGACCATGACGTAAAGCGTCACGCCCACGCTCCACACATCAGCGAGCTTGCCGTCGTACGCTTTGTGCGACAAGACTTGGGATGAATAACCGAAAGGGTCAGTCTTTGGTAATATTCTCGTAAACTGAAGGAGTAAACAGTGTACTCTGGACAATCGGCAAACAGTGTGGTTACTTTCCTACTGTACTCAAAGAGGGGCTTTACACAGTCGACGGGATTTGGGAAATACAACAGTTACCTTCGGGCGCGATGTACGCGGGCGTCCCGACCGTGCTTTTCGGTTCGCTGTCAATCAGCGAGTGCTTTGAATATCCAAAGTCGCATATTTTCAACCGCGGCGTGGTGCTCCCGTCAATAAGCGTGTTTTCAAGTTTCAAATCCCGGTGCGCCACGCCGTGGTGGTGGCAGTACTCTAAACCTGAGACGAGCTGCTGGAAGAAAAACCGCGCCTCGTCCTCGCCGAACCGGCCTTTGGAACAGATTCTTTCGAACAACTCACCACCCGAGGCGTACTCCATCACGATCGCCAGGTGGTTCGGTGTGAGTAAACACTCCACGAAGCGGATGATGTTGGGGTGGTCCAACAGTCGGTGGTTCACGAGCTCGCGTTTCACGTTGTCGTCGATCTTGTCGCCTCGGTCGATGTACTTGATCGCGAGTAAATGGCCGGTTTTGCGGCATTTCATCAGCTTCGCGGTGCCGAAGTTCCCCTGCCCAAGGTTCTTCACATCACACGGCTCGTACTTCAGGTCGTGCTCGGTGGTTGACACCGCGGAGGCCATCGCGGCGTACGGCCGGGGCGTGGGCGTGTCGCCGCCAGAAAACGGGGCCGAGCTCGGGAGAAGCGGCGAGGGGTGCACTGACGAGGACGGGGCATCGCGGCATCCATCGTACGCTTTTACCCCTTTGGTGTATGCGGTTTGGGACTCGCGGATCGCGGTCTAAATATTTTCCTCGGCGCGCGCGATGACATTTACAATCCGACAAAAGCCCCCACTCCCGCGGCGCCGAGAAGACGCACCCTCTCTCCGACGGAACCGCGTGTCATGACTAAACCAACCTCGATGACCGTCGCGGTGCTCCGCAAGGAGCTCGAGAAACGAAACCTCGACACGTCCGGTTTGAAGGCCGCGCTCGTGGAACGGCTCACGACCGCGATGGAGTCGGAGACTGCTGGCGGGGACGAAACGGCGGCCGAGGTACGCATTGGGTGGGGCGTGATCCACGTGTCGGCTGGTGCCAAACGCGGGACCGGGTCGGTGGCAAGGCAACGGAGGGACTGCGCTCTCCTGTCGCGTCACGCGCGGAAGCGCGGACCCTGGATCCGCGACGTGAACCAGCCGCGACGAGGAAGAATCTTCCCGCCGATTCTTTGGGATCGGCGACGACGCTCTCTAAATGTTGTCGGGATCTGAACTCACCTCCCCTCCCTTCCCACGCGTCCCGTTGCAATTTTCCTACCAACACCCAGGCCCCCGCCCCCACCACTGTCACGGAACCTGCAGACGACCCGTCTGAGACCGCCGCCCCCGCCCCCGAGCCCGCCCCTGTTGCGCCTGGGTCGGAGGATCGGGGCACTGCGGATGAAAAGCCACCCGCCGCTGCCGCACCCGACATGCAGACCATCATGCGCAAAGCGCAGGCCATCGCGGACAAAGCCGTGGCGGAGCACGCCGCCGGCGCGGGCGGTACAACTGGCGGCGGTGCGTCTGACTTCTCCCGCGAGGACGAGGACACCAAAAAAAGATCGCGGTCGCGGTCGAGAGAGCGGTCACAAGACGCGAACGACGCGACGCTGTTGCCGCCGCGCGCGTTCGCCGCGGTGGGCGCATCCGTCGGCGCCGCGGCGGGTGCGCCAATCACGATCGAAGGCACCGGCGGCCACGAAGGCCGGATCATCGGCCGGGGCGGCAGCACCATAAAGGACCTGCAAAGCCGGTTCCAGGTCAACATCCAGATCAAGCGGCCGGAGGGAATCACGGAGATAACGGGGGTTGGCGCAAACGAGTGCGCCGCGGAGATCAGGCGGATAATCGAAGAAGCCAAGACCTTGACCGCGGGCGGCGGCGGCGGCGGCGGCGGCGGCGGGCCCCAATTCAACGCCGACCCCAACTCCGTCACCGAAACGATCATGTGCGAAGGCGCGGAGGGCCGGATCATCGGTAAGGGCGGGCAGCACATTCGCGCCATCATGGAACGCACGGTAAGGAACTTTCCCACTCACCACGTTCCGCCTCTGCGATTGCCCATACTCGTCCCGCGAAGGGCGCATTACCTCTGCCCATACTCGTCCTGCGAAGGGACGGTTATTGCCCCTGACTGTTTACGCATACCAATCCCGGATATACACATGGTCCGACCGACTGACACTTTCGGTTTCATCGTACCAGGGCGCCAGGGTCAAGGTGTTCAGCGACCGGCACGTTTGCGAAATCACCGGCGCGCCGCACGCGGTCGCGGCCGCAGCTCAGATCGTCAACGACCAGATCGCCGACCTCGCCGCGGGGGGGCAAGGTGCGGGGTTGACGCCGCAGCTCGGTGGCGGAGTCGGAGGCGGAGGCGGGGGCGGGGGGTACGCGCACCCGGGGGGAGGCGGAGGCGGGTACGGCGGGTACCAGCAGCCGCAGCAGCAACAGTACGGCGGGTACCAGCCGCAACAGCAACAGCATCAGGCGTACGGGGGCTACCCTCCGCAACAGCAGCAGCAGCAGTACGGGGGATACCCTCCTCAGCAAGTGCAGGCCCCGGCCGGGCCCGCGCTCACCGGCGCGTCAGGGCTTCCCCACGCCTGGCAAGAGCTCGCCTCGGAAGGGCAGGTGTATTACTGGAACACGGAGACGGGGGCGACGCAGTACGAGCGGCCGATGTGAGGGAGCGTTTTACGTTTTTTAAACACGGCGGAGCGCTGCGCTTTCGGCTACCGAAGAGGTGGATAAATATCAGTCGCGATGCCATACACAGAGAGTCGAAACACGGAGAGTTGAAACACGAAGAGTTTAAGAGAGTTAAAACACAGCAGAGCGTCGCGCTATGCACTGTCAGACTGTAAATACTCCTACACTACTGCTGAAACACGCCTAAAAAATACTTCACAACTTTTCTCCATCTTCTTCCACCAAGTTCTCCGCCTCCCACTCCGGCGGCATCGACGTTCCCAGCGCTTCCGCGAAACGCGAAAGCGGGTTTACGTCCAATCCCGCGGGGGCTTCTTTGATTAGCGTTGAATCCCCGTTGGCCACCGCGGTTCGGTCCACGGTAACCCAGAACGCGCGTTTCACCCGGTCACCAGCGTCCCACTCGAAATTGCACTCGGTGCTTATTTTGTACGCCGCGTCCTTGAGCTGAGTTCGCGAAAACCGAAGAGAGTTTTCTTTCCCGACGTCCGCGCCTTGATCCGACTTCCGCGTCGCCCCAACGCCGCTTCCCTTCCCCTTCCTCGCCAGAAACACCACGTTTACCGGGGTTTCCACGTTCCACGAGTACACCTGACCTATGTTTGCTTCAAGCGCCACCGCGAACTGCTCCGCGTTTTTCCGGACCAAACTCCCTTTCACGCCGTTGAACGCGTTCGCCACCACCACGCCGCCCGGCGCTAGCGTTTCGTAACAATTTTCCAAAAAACTGTCTTGTAATAAATGCGCCGGCGTCTCGCCGTCGCCGTCGAAGGCGTCCAGGAAAATCGCGCACGCTGGTTTTTCGTCACCGCGGAGAACGGCGAGTGCGGCTTGCTGCATCCACGGCCCGGCGTCACCCAGCACGACCCCTAAACCGGGGTCAGCACTACTATCCGTATTATTTCCGTCGTCGTCAATCAACTCGAAATCCACCCCATGGAACTCGCGAACCGCGCACACCACGACGGGGTCTATTTCCACAACCTCCACTTTGACATTTGGAAACTTCGAGGCGATGAACGCGGGCATGGCCCCGGACCCGAGACCGACGCAAATGATGCGTCGCGTTTTGCTTGGCTCGGTGCGGAGGTTGTTACCGGGCGGGCGAGTCGTTGACTCATCAACAAGTGCAGCTCGTTCCCAATCGTTGTCCCTGTCCAGCGCGCAAACGCTGCACGCTGCGGCGGTCATGCAGCGCAGGTATTCGTACCCCAAAACGTCCACGTCCGCCTTTACGTTTTTTTTGTTTTCATCCACAGTAACGTAAGTCAAGCCTTGTTCCACCTCGTTGAACCGCAGCGACCGCCACGGGCCGTGCGCGACGACCGTGACGGCGCCGTTGAACTGCGATTGTGTATCGAACTTCACGACGGGCGGCGAGTCGTGCTCCAAATACCCATTCTCCGACCGGTCGTCGTCGTCCCGCGATGCCTCTGCTAGAATCTTCGCCAAGCGTCCGGTGACGTCCCACCAATTGAGTTGCGACGCCAAGGGGGTGACACGTACCTTGGTTTCGTGGCGGTGTGGTGACCGCGTTTTACGCAACCGCGTCCGCGGGACACCACCGTCGCGAAAAAAAAGAGGGCGCCGTGGCTTCGCATTTGCGAAACGCCTCGGGTGCGACGACGCGGCGGGGCGGCTGGTTTGTCGGGACGAAAAATCCCCGCCGGTCGCCGAAGAAGGGCCCGCGCACACGCCAACGCACCGCGCGTGCGCAACGCACGCGACTGGCACCGCACCTGCCATGGAAAGAGCGACAGGCGTGCCGCGATGTGAGGAGCGAAGAGGGTTGAGCTTTTTTAGGAGCAAAAAAGAAGAACCTCGCCACAAGTTTTCGTATGTGACAAGTCTGACCCACTATTCGTTTTTTCTATTTGTTTCCCTTCCCGTCCTCGCTCTATTTTTAAGTGTGATAGTGATGCCTGTTATGGCTGTTATGTGTGTGTGCCGCACCGCGCGTTGTCGCGCGCGTCGTGGCCCGGGGGTAAGCACCCCGGGCGGACCGCTCTCCCCGGGCGCTTCGGCGGCGTCGCTTCGTCGCTCGCCGAGAATTTCTTTCTTCCCAAAAATTCCTTCTTTCTTTCCGACGCTTGGTTTCACGCCCGGACCCCCACCGCGCGTCCGAAGTGCTCCCCCGCCAGGTCCTCCGCGCTGGCGCACCTTACCTTCTTTGCCGGATTCAGGCCTGAGGGGGATTGCGGGGGCGACCTCTTTTTCGGCAGCACCGGCGCGGACGCGACGCGGTGCACCGGCGTGCTCGGCCCCAACGTGTTCGTCCGCCGGTACCGCGTGCCGCAGGCGTTGCACAACATCGGCTTCGACGCGGGCCCTCTGCGCCACTGCGGCGAGTCTGTGTTTGGGAAGGGAGAGTGGGATACATAGTGGGTATCGTCAGCCACGGTTTCTGTGGTGTCTTGAACAACACGTGCGCCACGGATCGAGGGTATCGCGGCAGGCAAAAACTGGTCGGATCCACCGCACGGCCGCGTTCCCGGGTGGACCGAAGGGTGCGTCGAAAAAAGTCGCGCGCGGAACGTCGGGCTTGGCTTCGCGATGGCCAAAAACAATGTCGCGGAACGTACCCGCCGCGCCGCAGTGGTCGCACGGCCCGCCCGGCTTCTGGTACGCCGGGTTGCAGTGCGGCTCTCTGGGGAGTTGAGGTTCGGCTTCAGGATCCAGATCCTCCCCCGTTGTCTCGGTTTCGTCCCCGACCGAGGTCCCGGAGTTGGTTTCAAGGGCGTCGTCGTCGCTGGTGTCGTCGGGTTCACTCAAGATGCGTTCTTCAAGTTCCCGCAGTTCGTCGTCCGGGCCGCCCGAGCAAAGGGCGTACTCGTCGAGCCGCACCAAGGTGTACCACTGTTTGTTACTCGACGGGTAGGCGCCGTGCGGGTCGTACTCCTTGGTAACCGGTTTGCGAATGACCTGAGTCTCGGTGAGAACCACCGGGGCGAGGCCGGTTGCGACCATCGTGAAGTTTCGTTTGCGCGCGGTCGCGGGAGATTCGGAAACGCGACAGGTCGGTCTCTTCGACGTCGCCTTGTGCCGCGCCGTTCGTCGTAAGTTGCGTGTAATTCCTCTCCGGAACACAGAACAAAACAATTCACACGCACACACTCCGAATCGATCGTCCCAAATCAACACACCAACGGGGTCGCGCGCCCCGACTTCTGCGTTACCGGAGCGCGCGAGAGCGCGAAACAAAGTCCCCCGATGGAAAGCCAAAAACTTGTTTCTGTGGCCAAAGAAAAAGGTCTTCTTTTTTTGGCCAGTCTGCAGCCACGGTGGCAGTTTGGCAGTTTGGTGGGTAGATTTTTTCTCCGTGGTTTGAGAAAAACCAGACTGTTTGGCCATACCAGCAAACGGACCGTCGCGGAGAAATTGCAGAATTCCGTCAATTTCCTTGGACGCGCGAGCGAGACGCGAGACGAGGAGAGCTTCGGAAGCCCTCGGAAGCTAGCCGGGGAAAAAAGGGCATCCCGAAGGTCTGGCACCGATGAAATTTGATACGAACAAAGGGTCGATTTTTTTATTTTTTGACCGTCATGTTTGATCGGAAACCGGTTTCAAAAATTGCGCAGCCTCGCCTCGATTCGAAAGCTGCCCGAGTTGTGTTGCGGGTAAGACGCATTTGCAGTTGTTGTTGGTATTCACGCGGGCGCTGCGAAGGCGCGTGACGGCGCGGCGCGTGCGGTGACCGGGGCGTGGCGGGTGGTGTTCCTTTGCCTTTGGTGGTGGATCGCGTTGCGGGGGGTTCGGCGGCCATGGCGTCCGTGCCTGACGGTGACACCGCACAAGGCACCGGCGCCCCAACCTTCCCGTCGTCGCTGCCTCCCTCGGTTTCACCCGCGCAGGCACTCGCGTCTACACTAGAGTCGCAGCTAATACAACCCACCCTGTTTTCGTACGTCGCGAACGACCTGGTGTGGGCCAGGGCTTCGGCAAGAGCTACGGACCCGTTCTGGCCGGTACGTACTTGGGTCCTTGGCAAACGAGACGGGGTGGGGGCGTTCAAATCTTCTTTGGATGGCGCGACCATCAAAACACAAATCCAGCGAAATCGCAATCGTACGCGCAATCTTTCAAAGAGGTCAACGCGCTTGATACTAAAATCCTCCTTGATCCTCCCAACTGACCCTAAAATCGCCCCTTCACAACCGATAAAAACCAGGGACGCATGATCGACGCGAACGAAGCCCCCGAAGGCGTGCGCCGAGAGTGCGTGAGCAACGCGGTGTGCGTGCAGTTTTACGGCCCGAGCGCGAGCAAATCGCGCGACCGCGATTTCTGCTGGGCGCGGGAAAATCAGCTGGCGCCGTTCGGGGAGAACTTTCTGCGTCTGACCAACCAAAACGTCCCGAAAAGGTTAAGGCCGGTGGCGTTCAAACTAGCGGTTGAGGAGTGCGAAGGGCTGTTCAGGGAACACGGCCGGAACGTGTCGGTTTTGTTCGCGGAGGCTGAAGGCGTCGTCGAAGGCGTGGCGGGTGGCGGCGACGACGCGACGAATCTGGATTTGCAAAATCAGGGAACGGCAACCGACTCCGACGACTCTGACAAAATCTGTTGTACCTCCTGCGCCTTACCCCTGGAACAAGCTTTGCTGAAGAACGCCCCCCCCGGGGTGAAAGGCACTGGGCGGTGTCGCCTGTGTTCAAAACTGCACAAAGAGAAACAGCACTGCCCTGTGTGCGACAAGGTGTGGCAGTGGGCGAACTGTCCGGCGATGGTGGGGTGCGATTCTTGCGACTTCTGGGTGCACGCCGCGTGCGATCACAAAGCGCAATGCGTGATGGACGCCCCGGAGGACGGACCGGAGGTGATGTACTACTGTCCGGTGTGTGTGGAGAAGACAAGCAAGGAACAGGCGAAGGAAAACGCAAAGCAGGCGAAGGAAGACGAGAAGGTTTTGGCAAAGGAAAAACTGAAGCTCGCGAAGACGGAAAAGGCGCGCGAGGAGCGCGCTGAAAAAGCGGCTGCGCAAAAAGCGGAAAACGACGCCACAAAACAACAACAACGCGAAGAAGAGCCTCATGTGAAGTTCGAGGGGTTCGACAACGTGCCCGAGCTGGATTTTGGAGGGAGAGGTTTGAACCACGTGTTTCGCGACGACGGCGATGAGGACGTTCCAACCGGTGGCGCCAAAACGCACGCCCAGCAACCACCATCAAACTCGCGAAAAATAAACCTCTCAAAAGCCCCAAAGCTGATCACGCATAAGAAAGCCCCGGGCGGCGTCCCGCGACGCCCGAAATCGGCGTGGCAGATTTTCGGCAGTGACTTTTTCAAGCAATACCGAGATGCGCACAAAGACGACGTCGGCGGCGTGAACTTCGCGGAGGTGTACAAGTTCCAAGGCCAGGTACGGCTTTTCCTGTCGGGGCTTTCCCAAATCCAGGCACGACGTTCACCGCCCCTGTGTGACTGTTTGCGTGTACTACTGCCCGTAACAACCTGAACGACTAATTACTCACACAAGTCACGGTCCCGACTGACCCTTTTCTTTCCCGAAAACAGGCGTGGCGCGATCTTCCGGACGACGAGCGCGTTTTGTACGAAGCGCGCGCGAAAATCGAGGCGGAGAAGTTCCGCGCGATGATCGCGTCTCTTCAGGAGTCCGGGCAAATGCCAGTAGACAAAACCAAGAAGGGTGGTAAGGGGTCTGGTAAGGGTGCTCAGGGTGGTGGTGGTGGTACGGGCGGCGGTTCGAAACCCACCCACGGGGGTGACGACAACGACTCAGAAGCGCAATGCCACCGAGCCATCGACATGGGCGGCGGCGTTGTGAAGAAGGATGGGGTTTTGTGCGGTCCGGATGGCGCGGCGCTTTCGAAACTCGCGGCGAAGGCTTTTGAGAGCGGGTACCAACCGCGCGTGGACCGACGGGCGAGCCACTGGTCGCAGCACTTCCGGGCGGATGAGATTTTGAAACGGCCGGACAAGGTGGGCGTCACCTGCAACGGCGTTTTGGCGGATTTTCACATCAAGGAGTTTCGGATGAGCTGCCGGTGCTCGCAGTGCCGCGGCGGCGGCAAACTTTTGTCCGCCACGGAGTTTGAAAAACACGCCGGGATGGGCCAGGCGAAGAAGTGGAAAGCCAGTATTCGGATGGTGGAACCGGCGCGGATGCCAATAGGGCGGTGGCTGGACGGCGGGGACGCGCCGTCCGGGAAGGGGAGCGGTGACGCGAAAGGAGGCGGGAAAAAGAAAGGCGTGTCCGGAAAAGTCTCCGAAAACACTTCCCTGAACAAGAAAAACCTGGGGTACAAGTTAGTGCGGGTGAAGTGGAGTGTCGATCGGTGCGCGGTGTGCGACGACGACCGCGACTTCGACTTTGACCAGCTCGTCACGTGCGAAGGGTGCGGCATCTCCGTGCACCAAAGGTACGCGTCCGACACGCTTTCCCAAATCCGGGGACACCGCCCGTTTTACCTCCAACGCGCCTGTGACTGTTAGACGACCGATGGCCGGTGACTGTTGACCAGGCCATCGACCAAGGCCACATACCGATTACCCCTCCCTGTTGTCCACACATCGTCCAATACACGTCCAAGGCCACGCCTGACACACGCGACGTTAACCACTTTTCGTGCACAATCGCAGCTGTTACGGCATCCCGGAAATTCCCGACGACGCCGTGGGGTACCTGTGCGCGGCGTGCGAACACACGGGCGGGGTGGTGAGCGAAACACCCCTGTGCGTTTTGTGCCCCGTAGAGGGCGGCGCGCTGAAACCCACGACGGAAAAAAACAAGTGGTGCCACAGCGCGTGTTGCCAGTGGATCCCCGAAACCACGGTGCTTGACGTGGACCGAATGGAACCCATCGACCAAATCAAAACCATCCAGCGCGAACGCTGGGAACTGCTTTGCACGGTTTGCAAACAACGCGTCGGGGCGAAGATCCAGTGCGCGTCGCCTGGGTGTTACCTCGCGTACCACCCGCTGTGCGCCAGGGCGGCGGGGCTGTTCATGGAGCAGAGCTTGGGGGACGAAGACGAAGGTGCGTGTCAGGCTTTCTCAAATTCCGCCTCCCTGACTGTTTGCCCATACTCGTACCAGAAGGGAGCATTACCTCTGCCCTGACTGTGTCCATACATCGCGATATACAAGACTGACGCTTTCTTTTCCAAATCGCAAGACAACCCGGCGGACGACTCGCCGCTGGTGATGGTGAGCTACTGCCACCGGCACTGCCGCGTGGACACCGAGCGCGCGGCGGAGTGGGTGGTTGACGAGGAAACGGCTGTGGCGGCTAAAAACGCAGGCAACGCGGCCGGTGGAACACAAGGAGAATCCTTGCTGGATCGGAAGAAGCTGTCGAAACAAGAGCAAAATTTGTTCAACGAGGCGCTTGCGAAGAAAACCGCGGAGGATCTGGTCGCGAAACGGGAAAGGGACGACGCGCTTGATTTGCCTGAAGATGTTTACGGCGCCGCGCGGTGTCGGCCTTTCGATAAGTCGAAATTGCAAGGCCACCCGAGAACGGAAGCGGGCGAAGAAGTCATCGTGGCGGACAAAACCACGCGACGCGCGCTGCAGCACGGCCTCGGTAACGGGTCGCGAGAGAACAGGTTGGGGGGCAAAAAACGACGCGAACGGGAAGCCTGGGTGCAGTGCGAGACGTGCGCCAAGTGGCGCCGCGTGCCGCAGAGCGTGGCTGAGGCGTTTTCGCAATGTGACGCCGGGCAGTGGGTTTGTAGTTTAAGCGAACACCCGCGGGTCAATTCGTGTTTAGTGGACCAGGAGCTTCCGGATGACGACATCGACGACCGAGTGGCGCTCGGGGATAAGTGTCCGTTCTACGACGACGACGACTTGGATCCGCCCGAGGTTGACTTTGATTTGGACGAGGAAAAAGACGAGGAGGAGGAGGAGGAGGAGGAGGAGGACGAAGACGAAGACGACGACGAAGACGACGACGACTCCGAATCCCTTTCCGACGCTTTGGTGGACGCGCCGCCTGGCGGGTGGGGCGGGGCGGCAGACGGCGGTGGGTTTGGGTTTCTCCCCGGCAACGAGTTGATGCGAGTTGACGCGATGGAAACGCGTGACCAACTGACGGTCGTCGGAGCACCAACTGGCGGTGTGGTGCTTTCCCCGGACGCGAAGCGATTGCGTGGCGGCGACGAGAACCTCGAGGGCGAAGACGAGAAGTCTTCGCCCTCACGCAAAAGCGACGACGCGCTTTTCGCGCCGACGGAGGGCACGCTCACAGGCGAGCAGTCACGTGAACTCATTTCCGACGACGACGCCGCCCCGAAAAAGCGCGCGCGCGCAGAGACCGTTGCTGACGAGGAGGATGACATCGCCGAGACTGCCGCCAAGAAACGACGCGACGGCGGGCCTGGCGGTCCCGTGCCTGGTGGTGGCGACGCTTTGATGGGTGCCGTTTCGGCCGACGTCGACGCGCGCGCTTTGCCGGCGGACACGACGGACGACGCGACGCGACTGGTCGAGACGAACTATGCCGCCTGCGACTCCGCTTTGGAAGCGACGGACCCGGCAGGGATTGAACCAGGGCCACCGGATCCGGCCGGAACACAGTTACCCACCCAGCCGGTGCACATCCATTCAAAAGAAAAGCGCGCGCCGCTGTCCACCCTTCCCGACGTGCGGGTTCTTTGCAAAAACCTGGCTGGTGTTTTCCGGCCGAGGGATAACTTAATCGCGTGCGTTTGCGCGCGGTGCGACAAGCAGAACACGTTGTGGGAACCCAACCGGTGGGAAGTACACTGCGGGATGCGACAAGCGAAGAAGTGGAAAACCTCGATACGGGTGGTGGACCCGGTTGATCAGCCCAGCGACGAGGAACGGGCGAGGTTCAAGGAGACCACGGCGACGCGAAAAGCGGCGGCTAGGGCTGATGCGCTAAACGGGACCACAACACGGGAACCGGACGATGACCCCGACGACCCCGACGAGCTGCCTGTTGAAATCGAGACTTTTCTTGGCGAGTGGCTGGAACGGAACGGGCTGGTGGTGGAAGTCGTGCCCGCGACGAGGAAATCTAGTGGTAAAAACACGAAGGACGGCGCCGATGACGCGCAAAAACCAAAACCGGCGAAACCCAAAAAAGACGGCGCCGAGAAGCGGAAACGAAGGTGAGTATTTCCATTTACCACATTCCGCCTCCCTGATTGCCCATACGGGACTGACACTTTCTTTTTTATCTCTCAGCGGCAGAGCCGCGCTCGCCGGGCTTGCGATCGATTTGGATTTGGACCACGGCATGCGCGATGAAAGCGCGCGTATTGAAAGGTCCGCTCAAGGGTTGATCGGAAGACACCTCCAAATCAACCCCAACGCCGGGCCGGGCGGCGCGCAGCTCGTGTTGGGCGGCGCGGCGAACAAACCGCCCAAGGTACGTGTTGGGGCTTTCCCAAATCAAGAGCCTTCCTGTTTTACCCGCAACGCGCCCGCGACTGCGGAGGACCGACGGCCGGTCACGGTTCATACCGATTACCCCTCCTGGTAACCAGGCCATCGTCCAGGCCATCGCCCAACACACGCCCAACACGGGACTGACGCGTTTCGTTCGCAAATCCAAAAAGTGGCTAAACGGGGTGGTGACTGACATGAAAATGTCCAGAGGCGGGTGCCGGCACTTCGTGCGGTGCGCTTCCGGGGAGACTGAGGATTCACACGGAGCCGGGTCCGCGGACTGGTTCACCCTGAACCGAGTGGAAATACGCTGGTCCCTCGAGGAAGGCCCGGAGCCTGACCTTTCCTTCCTGCCGTCAAGCGCGCCGATGCAAAGCACGCGAAGGGGGATGGGAGGCATGGCCGCGATGTTCGCCAAGAGTTTGGCGGCGCCGGCGCCGCTCGGGACGTGGCGCGCCGCCAACATTTCATCCACGGATTCGAAAGAGAAAGAAGACGACGACGAGGACGAGGACGAGGAGGACGAAAGGGCGATCTTTTTGGCGGTGCAGAAGGCGGACGCGGAGGCGAAGGCGCTGAGGGACAGTGACGGCGGAGGCGAAAACGTGCGCGGCGGCGGCGGCGCGGCGGCGATGGACGCCGACGCCGAAGAAGACGCGACGGTTTTACCAAACGCCGCGGACACCGACCCCCCTCCCGAGCACGGCTTGGTCGGCGTGTTACCCGATGACCTGCCGGACGTGGTGACTGTTATTTGCAAGCAAACCGCGGGTGACTACTACCCGAGGACCGGGCTCATTAAGTGTCTGTGCGACGCGTGCCAGGAGGGTTTGGGTTTCGGGGAGGACTTGGACGACGAGGCGGACGAGACCGGGGTGAAAAAGGAAAAGGAACACGCGGCGGGCGAAGAAGAATCAACACACGAAAAGATGGACCCCAACCGGTGGGAAATGCACTGCGGCATGGGCCAGGCGAAGAAGTGGAAAGCGAGCGTGCGCGTGGTGCTGGCGAACCACCGCACCATGCCGGTCGGGAAGTGGCTCACCGGCTTCGGCGTGGCGGTCAGCGCGCGGTTGCCGCGGAGAGAGGTCAAGTACGGCCCGAAGGTTCGTATGTCCCACCCAACACGTTCCGCCTCCCTGATTGCCCATACGGGACTGACACTTTCTTTTCATCTCTCAGCGTTCCAAGTTGAACAAGCTGAAAAAGAAAGGACTGTACGATTCCGAAGACGAGCTTTACCGGCGGTTGGAGCCGATGGGCAAAGGCGGCAAGGGGTCCGTCAAGAAAGGCCCGCCTCCGCGATCGGGGAAACGGACGTTCGTGGAGCTGATTCCGTACGTCGTGCGCGGCGCGAAGTTGCGGTCGAAAGGTACGGAACTTTTCCATTGAACGCACACCGCCTTTCTGATTGCCCATACACGACTGACCCTTTCTTTTTTATCTCAAGGCGGGAACAACAAAGGCGGGTTCGCGCGCGTGGGGTTTTCGGGTGACGTGGACGGCGAGGGGGTTGCTTTTCTTTCGGAAAAGGAAAAAACCAACTCCACGGACCCGGCGGTCGCGGAAGGCGCGTCCTTGGCCATCACGAGCCAGGTGAGTATTTCCCATTTATCACATTCCGCAGACAGATTGCCCATACGAGACTGACACTTTCTTTCTTATCTCTCAGATATTCACCCCCGAGCAGTGGGAAGCGGACCGGTCGCGGCGGCTCGCGAGCCGCACCACCGGCGTGGTGGCCGTGGCGGCGATGGAACACGCGGCGAAGATGATCGACGAAGGCAAAGGCGTGAAGGAGCGCATTTTGGACGCGCAGCGTTTGTTAAAGGACCGGGCGACGTTTGGCAAGAGCAACATCCACGGCTGGGGATTGATCGCGAAGCAACCTATTAAAGCGGGGACGATGGTGATTCCTTTTCGCGGGGAGAAGCTAAGGCCTTCGGTGGCTAATTTACGCGAGAAAGCGTACGAAGCTTCTGGAAAAGACTGTTACCTCCTAATGGCGGATCCCAAAACGGTCATCGACACCACCAGAAAAGGAAACGTCGCGCGGTTCACCAACCATTCGTGCGCGCCGAACATGTACACGAAAATCGTCACCGCGGATAACCAGAGCCACATCATTTTCTTCACCAGAAGCGACGTGTCGCCTGGCGAAGAGCTGACGTACAACTACCGCTTCGACGCGGAGAGCGGCAAGGTGCCTTGTTTCTGCGGCGCGCACAACTGCAGGGGTTTTTTGTGCTGAACCGCGTTTTTTTAGGATCCGGGATGTGATTAACACAAGCAGTGGGTAGTTAGTCTTTCGTGTATGTTTTGGAGACGGTAAGGCGAGATACTTCAAGGCTCAAGGCGAGATATCCTAAATTTATCAACATCAATAAACGGACGACTTTTTCTTTTCTTACGAACATCGAGCTAACCAGTGCGGACGACTATTAAACCCTAAACTACTCACTCGAACTAGTGTCCCATTCCGTCCTGTCCCATGTTCGGGTCCGCCAGGGCCAGGGAATCGTTGACGTAGCCGGCCATCAGCAAATCGTTTTCCTTTTTAAGCTCGCTCACCGCCAAAACGCGCATCGCGTCAAAGTCAAACTGCGTCGCGGTGTATGTTTTTCGTATGGCGAGTACCCTGAGCGCGGTCCGACGCATGTTGTGTTCCGGGTGACGCATCAGCTGCTCTAGCCAAACATTTCCATCCCGTAGCGGGTTGTTGCGCAAATACTCACTCAGTTCTCGGTGCGTGTCTGTCATCACAGCGCCGTCTCCT
>Ga0209192_10000126_pt1 | contig 89709 bp, 75 predicted proteins | sample ArcticOcean_MG_C_11_FD_187433 | JGI IMG/M metagenome (GOLD analysis project Ga0209192, IMG submission 187433) | Marine microbial communities from western Arctic Ocean - ArcticOcean_MG_CB2_154 (SPAdes) (version 2) | ecosystem: Environmental > Aquatic > Marine > Oceanic | place: Arctic Ocean... | reverse complement strand
AAAGTACTCTCATACCAATCAGTATCTAACCGTAATAGTGCAATAGTGTTTGGTAAATTAGTGTCATCTAAAAGTGTTTCTTCTACAGGACCTTTGATAAAATTACATTGATGTGGCGGAATATAATTGAATACATTTGTACTAACTTCTCCAATCTCTGCTCTACACCACTGATCAAATCCATGCTTTGCTTTCTTACTATGCTTTGCATATTTTACATCGCCGTCTGTTGTAATTTTATGATCATGTACAGTTGGTAATGTCATTCCTTCAAATGTATCAAACAACCAAAAGTTTCTTTTAGTTTTAGCATTAGCCAACCAAGCACTAATAATATGACCGCCTTTCCACACACCACACTCAACAATGTCACCTGGAATATTATTTGCATCAAGTTCTCTAACTGCTCTTACAGTCTGAGTGATACGTTGTCCACTAGTCATTGTGAATGGTTTAGCTTCTTCAACAATCCTTAATTCTTTTTTAGTTGGTATGAAATCCATACTATACTGGAGCTCCTTCATGCCATTCATAAGCATCACTTCCGCTATCAGTATACCGTCTTTCTATATCTTCTTCAACACATTCAGTACCACGTTGTATTTCTAATATGTGTGCATTAACTGTTAGTGATGGATTACTTGGTAAGTGCCATACTTCTTTATCAATATTGTAAGGAACACTCTTTGGTGTTAGGTAAGCAATTTCTTGTCTATCCTCCCACTCGGTTACCATTTTAACTTCGCCTTCAAGTATGTTCCATTGCTCTGCACGTTTAAAATGTTTTTGATCACTTAGTGCTTTGCCAGGATATATTACAAGCTCTTTTACTTTGTAACCTTCATCGGGTTTGTCATCTAGTACACGCCAATACCCCCAATCACGTTCAGTCTTTTGTGTCTTCCATTCGTCTAATATCCAACTACTTGAATTCATTTTGTCCTCTCCGCCAACACCAAAGACGAAGCTAACCTTTGGGTCATGCAAGTAGTCTTCCATCTCTGGAATGTTGTCTGCTGTTCTATCCCCACCATTAGCAAAGACGACTTCGTCTTGACCTCCGATAGTTGATTGTAAGTGATGGATAGCGCCGCTGGCACTATTGAATTTGTCATCGTTTAAGCAAAGTACTACACGATCGACAATACCAAGTTCGCTAATAATAGCAACTCGATCTTTAAAGGGCATAAATGGCCGACCCTTTTTTTGAGTCAGCCATTCATCTGAGTTTAATCCAACAACTAGTTGATCACCAAGTTGTTTCGCGGCCTTAAAGTATTCTATATGGCCTGAGTGTAGTGGATCGAATCCACCTGTTACTAGTACGTATTTCATACTAGTATTTAAACTTTAGCGATTTACTGTTTGTATATACTGGATTACATTTTCGGGAGTTGATACAACATATGGGTCATCATCAGATCCATCATTGTTATATCCTGGTTCAATGAAGCTTTCGTTAACAATCATGTTCTCAATATACATAGCATATCTCCATGACCTGTTAGCAAAACCTAAATGCTTCTTATTGCACAACATGCCAAGGCCGAATGTAAAGTCTGCATTACCGTCTGCTAGTAATTTAACTTTGGTACAACCTAGTTCTTTAGCCCATGCATTCATTACAAATGCATCGTTAACACTTACACAATAGACTTCGTCCACGCCTAGTGCTTTAAACTCGTCATACATTTTTTCGTATGTTGGTAGTTGTTCTGAACTACATGTTGGGGTAAATGCACCCGGAAGTCCAAAGATAACAACTTTCTTATTTGCAAATAACTCTGCACTAGATTTGTTAACCCATGTTCCGCCAATAGCACAACCACCATCGTCACCAACTTCATCACCTTCACGAAGAACGAAGTTGACTGTTGCGGGTATCGTATCCCACTTTTCAATTATTTTCTTTTCACCTGGTAATTGGTAACTCATTTTTCTTCCTATTGTTATAAACTAGCATCTTCCATGCCAGCTACTCTTAATTTAACTATGTTTGTAAGTTGCCATTGCTTTTGATCAAGTGCTTTACAAACACCTAACCACTTGTTACGCATAAGTGCAAACTCATTAATAATCTTTTCGTAGTCGACAACGTCCGATTCGCCGTCTACGTATTTTTCGCAATCACGACTTGACAATGCTCTTGCATAGCTTTCTAAGTATTTTCTAAAAAAGCTACTTCGAAGTCTACGTAATTCAATGTTCAGGTATTCTAATATTGCTTCGAGCTCTTGTAACTGATTGAATCGTTGCTCAACCATTCCCGGCATCTCTGCCGCGGCTCTTTCAACATTACCTTTAATTTTGCATTCCATTCGCGCCTGGATCAATTCATTCTCGTAATGATCAATTGCTTTTGGAATGTTGCTAATGTCTCTAGCAATATCAGAATACCATCCCATTAGTATTCTTCCACTTCGTCTTCGTCTACGTCGACATCTTCTTCGAGATAGTAACCAATCGCTTTGTCTAAGTTAGCATCAGAGCCAAGTGCATCTCTAAACGCTTCGTCGGTACTACCAATGTCAGCACATAGATCAACATATTTTTCTGCTACTGTTTCGATGTGCTTCTTGTCTAAGTACTCTTTAAACACTTGCCACACTTCGATAATATCTGAACCTGAATCCAATTTATACTCCTTAGTTTACGTTATACGAATATAGTTATTCGTTTGGTTGATCTTCAACATCGGTTTCGACTTCGTCGTCTTCAACTTCAGGACTTTCTTTAGCCTTTGCAAGTTTAGCGGCAAAGTCTACCATAATTGTGTCAAGAGCGTCACCGCCTGCTTCCCACACTTTACGATACTCTTTGATCTCTTCACCTGTAGAGTCTGTGTACCTTAGTCTGTTTCCGTCTTTAACAAGCATTCCTTTTTTCTCAAACAAGTCAACTAAACCACTGTATGGGTTCATACCTGTTTCATAAGGAATTTTAACTTGTACGCCTTCGAACGGTTTTGCATAACGAGTTTTCATTACTTTACAACCAGCTCTAATACCACGTACTTCGCTTATCTTGTTACCGTCTTGATCTTCTTTTAACTTCATTTTCTTCATTGCAACAACAATACTTGATGCATAGATAAAGCCTTGACCACCTGATATCTTGTCGTCTGGGTCAAACATATCCTGTGAAGCGTATGTGTGATTAGTACAAACTAATCCTACGTTACAACTACCAATCATGTTAACAGTATTACGGACTAATGAAGTTAGTGCTTTAGGCTTACGACCCATATCACCTTTCATATCACCCTTGTTAAACTGGTCAACATCTGTAGGTGTAAGTAACATACCTAAACTGTCAACTACAAACAAAATCTTAGGACGTTCTTCGTCTGGCATTGTTTTATAGTCAATCATAAACGTACTAATAGTTTTAGCAACGTCATCAATCATTGACATGTTTAGTTTAAGAAGTTTATCTTCTGATGTATCAACATCGAGAGCTTTAAGCCAACTCTCATCAAGTGCGTTCTCTGAGTCAATTAAGACTACAAAGATACCTTGATCTTGTGCCGCTTTTACAATGTTACCTGCACAGATATAACTTTTACCTGCACCAGATTCTCCTGCAAAAACAGTAACCTTACCTAGTGGAACACCTTTGTGAAAGTCGCCACTAATAAGATAATTTAAGGCATAGTTACCTGTACTAATCCAATCAGTTGGATCGTTAAATCCACTACTCATGCCTGTGATTGATTTAGTTAAGTTTTTACGAAACTTAGAAACGTCAAATGCTTTATTAGCCATTGTATCTCCTTATCAGATTATTCCAAGTAGGGTGTAGCATTTCTACTACACCCACTCAGTTTTTAACTAGCCTTGGCGTGAACGGATCATTGCAAGAATGTCTTCCGCTTTGTTACCATCGCCTGCCGCTTCAGTTACCGCCGCTGGTGCTTGTGGCACTACCGGTGCAGTTGCTTGTGCTACTGCTGGTGCATGTTGAGACTGTGGACTCGGTGTAGTTGCTTTAACAGGATCGCCTGTTGCCGCTCTTACGCCTGCTGGTCTAAAGTATTGACCAAATGCTTCCAAGTCGTATGCTTCACCATCAACTGATGCTTCAAACATTTTCTTGATAACTTCAACTGCTACTGGGTCCGGCTTCTTCGGAAGGTAGTCGCTCATGTTATACAAGCCATTGTCTTCAATTGCCTTATACTCTGCTTCATCTAACGGACGCTCTCTACGAGACCAGTTTGATGTTGAGTAATCAGCATATCCGCCTTTGGATGTTTTAGCAATCCTAAAGTCTACACCTGCGGTATAGTCTGTCGGTAGCTCGTTCATATCCGGATCCATTAATGCTCCCTTAATAATTTGGAAGATTTGTGGGCCAATTATAAAACGTCTGATTGGGTTTTCTGGAGTTGTATCCTCGCTAATACCGTTATCAGTCACAAAGCCTTGGAATACGTATGAACGCTTCTTCCAATACTTTCGACCCATATCTTCTAGCTTTGGATCTTTGAACCAAGCACGTACTTCGGAAAGTACTGGACACGTATCACCATACATTTCCATACAAGGTACTTGTACCTGTACTGGACGAGAATCTGTCTCGCCTTTAATTCCAGCAAATGGAAGTTTGATCATCAAACGTTCTTGCCAGAAAAATGTATTATTTTCGTCACCATCGGGTAAGAATCGGACAGTACTGTTCGTTCCTTCTTTCAAGTTCCAAAATGGGTAAATTGCGTTGTCGCCGCCGCTTGAGTTGTTTGAACCACCTGTGCGTGATTCCTGCTCTTTGAGTTTAGCTCTAATTTCTGCTAAAGTTGCCATAGTTATGCCTCCTATATGTTTTTAAGCCTATGTGCTTTTGTGTGGAATATTCCACTGTGCCTATTTGTGTAGTAGCACTATTATAGTGTACTACAGATATTTAGTAAAGTCAACCGTTGGGTTGCCAAAAAAGTGATTCTTAGTTATTAATGCCTGCTAACGATTTGATTCTTTCCATCTCGTTATCTTTTCCTGCCATTAGTCTGCCTATCATCTTCTCAGCTACTGGTACGCTGTTTTCACCAAATTCTTTTTCACAAGCAGTAATTACCGCTTGTTCGCCTTTTGGAAAGTTGTTAGTTGTGTAGTCATAATAACTCTTAACTAGCTCTTCTAACTTCTGTCCTGGTGTTCTATCATCACCTTCTTCGCCGTCCATATCGTCCGGAGTGTCAGGGTGCATCATCTGTCCTTTACTATTGATTTTGACATCCATAGTATCGTCGTCTTCGTATTTGTCAGCATCTTTTTGTAATGCCTTCTTACGTTTAATTATTTCAGCGGATAATTCTGGATCTTTTGATGTCTCTGGATCCATTTGAAGATCTTGCAATGCTTTTTGTTTAGCATCGTAGTCATCTTTATCTACTGTCTTTGTATACTGTGATTCTGTTTCAAGATCACCTGTATCAATTTTATTCATAACTGCTGGGTTTTTTCCTTTAAGATATTTCATTACAAGTGGTCTAACGCAAGTGTCTGCGTCTTTCTGGCCAACTTGTTTAAACATGTCAAGTAGCATCGGATCGTCTATAACGCCCTTCATGCTTTCGATAGCATTTGAGCCGTTGATACCAGCTGGAAAATGCTGAGACATTAAGCCATTAATCTTTTTAACCGCGGCTTCTATTTGTCTCTCGTCGCCATCAATTAATGCATTGTCATTCTCTCCTACGATTGAATCCATGTGTCTTTCAAATTCCATTTCTGGAGTTTGTACTTCTGCTTCGGCAGTTGCCTGTGCTTCGCCTGTGCCTTGACAATCATTACAGTCTTTATCACCATGTTTGCCTGTTCCATCACAATGAGCACAATCCATATCACGCCCGCCACCTTCGCCTAGTAACTCTTCTGGCGATAATTCTTTTGCTGTTGTTACTTCACTTACTAGTCTATATACGTAAGGGAATACATCTTTTAATTCTTCGTTAAATGTTCTAATAGTTAATTGATCAATCCAATTTTCTGCAACATCTTCTGGAACATTTTCATTTACTACAGGAGCAAAGGTTGCAAATGTTTCTGTATAATATGCTTTGCGTTGTAGCTTTAGTACTTCTGTTTTGATGTTTTCTAATCTTACATCTACTGCTTCCATGTAACCTTTTAAGCCTTCTGCCATTACGCTTGAACGGTTCATGTAAGTTTTAAATTTACGTAGCTTGTTTAACTCTGTTGACATTTCAACAATGTGCTTACCAAAATCATCATACAAGTTTCCACCTTCACTTACGTGTCGGGCCATTGCTCTTGCACCGTTTAAGTGTCTGAATGGATATTTAAATCTTTCGCCATCAGCACTTTCAATATACATGCTGTGTACGTTTTGTGTTCTTGATCCAGCAACTTCTTGGTTGACTGGCTTTGTATGTTTTAGTACTAAACGAGCAGTATCAATGTTTTCGAAACTTGTTCTGCTTGTGCCGTACATATTTGATTCACTCATTTGGGTTTCTCCGGCAGTTCTTGTTAAGTGTGCATAATCTCTTTTGTCGAGGTTGCTTTTTGTAATATCTCTTGTGTCAAAGTTTAACATGTGTTTTTTTGCAAAAATACGGATCTCTTTTAAAAAATTATACCAATTATTTTTTTCACTTTCCCCTGCTTCTGCCATAAAGTCTTGATTGTATAGAACTACCACACCGTCTTCGTCTAGTGTAATACTTACCTTACCTAATACTTCTTGTCCTTCTTTATAATCGAAGTCAAAGTACTTTGCAAGTTTTGGGTCATCAGTTACTGTGCCCTGTCCGTCACCAATTGTGACTGAAGGGAAACGCCCTCTAATCTTAGCGAATAATTTTTCTGATACTGGTTCTAAGTTGTTCATGTTAATATTTATCTCATATTAGTTGAAACGAAGATAGGCATGGGCGGTTCGTAATCTTCGGATGATTCTGCCTGGTTAAATGTTTCATAAATGCGTGGATCCCAGTCTTTTAGTACTGCGATTACACGCATTGCTAGTAGAGTAGCACTTACTAAGTCGTCTGTTTCACCCGGTTTTGCTTTAAAACTACTGCCACTAGCTACAAAGCCTTTAAGTTCTGTTATTAATACTTTACTATTTACTTCTAGTTTATCTGTTTCTATCATAGTTTTTAATCGACTACATGCACTAATCTTAGTACTGTGTGTAGTGTTAAACCCTTTGCGGAACTTACGCACATGGCCTTTACGCATTGGCTCACTGGTAAGTAACCCTGGTATGTTCTCTTCTCCAAGATCTCTAATAACAATTAATGCACCTTCTCCGATGCTGTTGTTTTCAACGCTCCAATAAATATTTTGCCCGTTGGAATTACACTCTTGTTTAATATATTCGCAGATGTCTTTTAAAACTCTAATCTGACCTGGTATAGCTGTTTGATTATGTCGCCACTCTGCTACTTGTTTATAAGTAGGTACTTCAAATACTTGTATAGCCGCATAATCGCCACCAGTACCCATACTAGGATCAAGTGAAACAACATAGCTATTATCGCCTGTTGGCTTCTTGTACCAACGTGTTTGTCCCATATTTAATATAGGTTCTTTACCTTCTAGCGTAGCAAGTTTAATTGAGTTAATTAATGTTTCATCGTAAATTAAGAATTCACAGCCGTACTCACGTCTAAACTTCTCTTCACCAATACGACCAATTTCATTCTTCTTCCATTCTTCATCTCTATCAGGATGTTCATCCCAACTACATGTAAAACCAAAGAATCCGTTTTCACCTAGTATTGCTTCATTACCATGTTCGTCAAACTTCTTTTGGCTTTCTTTCCAAATAATAGCAAAGGTATCTTCATCACTGTTTGGTGTACTTGTAATAATAGCACGACCACCTGTTGCTAGTGTAGGAGATATAGAAGTCCAAAATTCAGTAGCAATGTTTGGGTTTACAAACGCAAACTCGTCACAGTATAGTAATGATATGGACATACCACGTCCTGTGTTACCTGTTGTAGTAGCACTAACAATACGTGATCCGTTTTCAAATTCCATGCTACCTTTGTTGTAGTTAGTAACACCTGCTCTAATATGATCTGGACACATTTCATACACGTATCTAATACGTTGCATAATTTCTTGAGCGCCTGTGTACTTGTGTGCGGCAATTAGAATAGTTTGGTCTGGATGAAACATAGCATACCAACACAAATAAATTGCGGCAGTAGTAGTCTTACCAGTTTGTCTAGGTAACATATTAATGTTAAAACGATAGTCGTGATAACTTTGAAGCAACCGTACTTGATAACTAAACGGATCAAATAATAGTTTGCCTTTTACTGGATGCTGAATGAACGCAAATTGCTTTGCAAAGTACAAGTATCCGTCTTTAGGATCCATGCATTTACGTAACGACTCAATGTGTTCTTCGGTATATGTATCTCTTGTGTGTGCCTTTTTGGTTAAGACACCGTCTAAGCTCTTTGTTGCCATACTACTATTTACTCAAAAAAATACCCGCCGAAGCAGGTATTGAGTTTACTCTTGTGACGTTTTATTATTATTTGCTATTAAGCAGTAGTTAAGCTAGTTGATAGCGTAACATCAGTACCTGTAACATCAATGTTGTTAGGTCCTACTGCTGTTCCAAGTGCTCTAATACGTGCTTGAATGTCTGCCGCTGAACTGTTACCGTCCATGATAACACAAATTTCACCTGATGCATCATTCTTTACAAAGTACATTAACGGGCTAATTTCCTTCATAATCATTTCTGCCGCTTCATCAACAGCATCATCTTCAGCTCTTAAATCAACATCTGTATTACCAGCAACTTGTACTGTAATTAAATATGCTTTTACGTTGTGTGAGTATAGTGTTCCTGCTGTAACGCCTAACCCTACTACTCTTGTTACTCCAGCCATCTATATCTCCTTAGTGATTACCGCAACTACTTGCGTATAGTTTTTCAAACTTTTCTTTTCCGCAACCAAATTTAGAATCTACTTTTTTAAGCATTTCATTTTTTGAACATCCACTTGCGTCAAGTCGTTTCATTTCTTTTTTACAGCCAGCTTCGTCGAAACTATCTGTTGCTTCGCCAAACTTTTCAGCAAACTTAGCTTTTAATTCTTCTCTAATTTTATCTTCTAGTGCCATTGGATTATCTCCGCCTGCTACTTTTGGATAAGATTTCTTAGGACCGTTTAGTCCTCCTGACAAATCCTTTGTCATGTACTTTGTGTCTTGGTATTTCTCATCTGGACTATTTGAATAGTCTGACTCATCTTCTCCACATGGCTCATCTGGCATTGGAAGTTTCTTTGGCATATCCGCCATGTCACCTTTTGGCATGTCGTCCATGTCTGGTCTGTCTAGTCCTTTGATAGCCGCCATTGACTTCTCAATGTCACCACGCATACCTAAGTCTGGTCCCATATCTTCTGGCTCTGGTTTAAAACCGTAGCCCATGTCGCCTGTTGGAGCAATTGGATTAATATCTTTATCACCTAATACTTTAAATAGTTCACCTACTTCTTGTGGACTATCACCTGTTAGTGAAATGTTCATTGATGCCGCTTCGTTAAGTGCGTCAATTGATTTATAAATGTCTTCTAGTTTCATGTTATTTGCTCCCAATTGGACTAGTGGTTTCGGGCATTCCCATGTCCTTAATTTGATCTTTGTTTGCTATAGTATCAATAGCACCAATTGGGCTATTCTCTCTTTCACTACGTGCTTTTTCTAGTTCTGCTAGTAAGCCCATAATTCTTTCTCCGCCGACTTCTGCGTGTACTTGTGGATCCGATTCTGGTAAGTCGCCACCCAAATTTGGCTCATATATTTTATTGTATTCTGTATCTTGATATTGCTCTTGTGGTGCACCTTCAGTTCTTACAATAATATATGCTTCATCAATTGCACATGTTTGTGAAAGGTATTGTGCAACTACTGGAGGAATAGTAGGGTAAGCTAATTCTACATCGTAGTAGGTAACTTCCATGTTTTGTAACTGTGGAAAATCTAATGGACGTTCAACAATAGGAGTTTTCTTTCCTGCTGTCATGTTCATAACACCAAACTTCTGTAGTGCAGTTTCCATAGTATCTACACAACCTTCTGGTAGATCCCCGGCTAAGCCGATTTTAAATTTGTATGTTTTCTTTGACTCAGTCAAATATTCTGCAAAAGTTTTCATATCATTTCCCTTATACATTATTTATCCATGTTCTTCAATTTTTCAAGCAAACTATTACGGTCAGTTACTACGTAACCTTCGCCATTAACTAGTCCAGAGTCTTCATATCCACTGTCCTTGTCCATTTTTTCTTTTTTAAGTTGAAGATCAATCATTTTTAATTTTTTATCTAGTTTCGCAACTTTGGCATCGAGAGCCGTTTTAAGCATTCCTCCAGCCACTTCAAATACTCTGCCACTATACCTTGCCTCCACGTTCATGCCCAAGTCCATAAGATCATCGTATGCACTAGTAGCCTTCATTGCAATGTCGTTAAGCTCTTGATCTGCTAACTCGCCCAAGCCTTTTACAGCTGGCAATGCCGCAGTAATTTTATCCAATTCTGAAATAGTTCTAAAGTCTTCTTGTGGGCTAGACTTAACTACTTCGTTAGATTTTTGTTGCTCTGCCTTAATAATCTCTTGACTATCTGGTAAATTGAGTAACTCTTCTAATTTTTTAGTCATTGCTGTTATCCATTATATGCTACTATTATTTATCCTATTTCCTCTTGCCCTGATGGAAAATGTCTTTTTCGGTAATAACTCTAAAGAAAATTCGTTTTTGTTTACACCATGCTCTAGCGGCTTCCCACTTAGCTATATTTTGGATATACTGTGCTTGACGCCATTTATCACGGCCAACATTTTCTTTTACTGTTTGGTTGTCAGGTTTAACTTCAATAAGTTCTACATGAGGTTTACCATTTCTATCAGCATATTCTATTAAAAAATCTGGTACGTAAACTGTGTGCTTACCAGTTAATGGATTCTTATATGGTATCTTAACACTTTCACTTGCCCACTTAGTTACCGCAGGACTCTCATCGCAGAATTTCATAAATGCAAATTCCCAACTTGATCGATAAAGAGGAGTTTTGTTACCTAAGTATTTTTCTGGATATTTTAATGTAAAGCGGCCTTGAGCAAACTTACCCATAGAACTATACCACTATGTTTCTAGTTTCTAATTTATTAGTTGCTTGATCAACTTTGTAACCTAGAGTACTAATTTTTGATCTGTTGTAGTTTAGAATCTCTGTAATAACCGTGCTTAGTTGTACATCGTCAAATCCACCTAGTGTATCTAACAATTCAAATATTTTTACATCGTCCATCTTTGCTTGTTGCATAACGATAGTTGCAATACTATTTGCACTTATTTCATCAAAGCCTCGTTTAGCAAAGAACGCAACAGTAGCGTCAACTTCATTACTAGCAAACTCAAACGGTTCTGTGTAGTACTGATTAAAAAACTGTTTTACCTTAGTAGCACTATCGCCACCAGCGGCAGGTAAGTTACCGTATAAGTTTGTCGGTGTACTTAACTTGTCAGTTGATGTATTGTCGCCCATATTATTCCTTTACGTCGAGATTATATTTGTACTATTACCATTAGCAGTTGATATAGCCTGCTGACGTTGACCTGCTTTTTGTATACTTGACAACGCGGCGTATGCTGTATTTATAGCGTCAGGAGTTGGAACTCCGCCATTATTGATGTGGTTTTTCTTAAATGCTCCAGCTTTAGCTAACGAGTCTGCCGCGCCTGCATTACTAGTCAAGAAGTTTGTAACACTAGATAAAGGGTTACCAATTTTGCCAGTGGCCATTCCTGCAAACGCTGTTAATCCTGCAACTGTTGCTACAGTACTACCTAGTCCGCCAAAGCCACTTGACTTAGGAAATGCAAGGTTTGCTACTCCACTAACATCAATGCCTGCGGCTTTACCAATTTGATCTTTAAGAATTCCAAACCCTTCTTGTTTTAATCCATCTCTACCTAAGGCTTTAGCATTTTGTGTAATGCTAGTTGCTTTTAATACTGTTCCTAAGAAACTTGCAGGACTGCTAAATGCCGCGCCACTACTAATGTCTCCAAATATACTAGACGCACCTTCTGCAATTCCGCCAACGCCAAACACACTCGATGTTCCGCCACCTGCTAATGAATTAGGACTTGGTGTTTGGTCATAATGTCCACTAGCACTACCAAACGACTTAGGTGAAATACCATCTTTAACTGGACCTCTTGAATACCAAACTGTGTCGTATTGTAATGTCATTGAGTTTTGTACACTATCACTCGAACTGTTGTCCATAGTATCGTGTTCCCAACCACTAATAATAGGATTAACTAATGTGAAACAGGTATATCTTTTTCTTGACATTTGATAAATTTGAATACTTTCAAAAAAGTTTTTAAAACTATCGTTATCCATGCCGTATCTAAACTTATTTGCTTCTTCTGTTCCTAGCCAGTTGCCTCTATTATATGCCGCATTTGATGTATTAGGATTATTACTGCCGTCTACACTTGCATAGTTTCCATCTTTAAAATAATATCTGTAATATGCTTCCCACAAAGCAGTAGTCTGCCCGTAGTTGTCATCATGGAATGTAACATTGATTGGATCGTAATCTAATCGTGTTTGTAAATTTCGTTTTCTATTGTACTGATGCTTTAGTGTAGTTGCAATTTGATACTTTGGTAAGTCAACTTGCTTAACAAGCATATTAATTTCTTGTGTTTTTAGTTGCGGGATTAATTGTACTGCATCTGCATTTAAGTTAAAACTTACATGATACAGAAACTTTGACTTAGGAGTTAACCTATGTGCATCATCAACATATAATCTAGCGGCATGTGCCGCGTCTGCTAAGTTACCTTTGGGGCTTAATGCACCCGTTAGTAAGTTGTCTAAAAATCCGTTAAGTCTATTCGCCATACTTAATCTCCTATGCTAATATTTATCCAATGTAATTAAGTGCATAGATAAAAAAAAGGATGCCTAATTAAAGACACCCTTTTTATATACTTCAGGAAATATTAGTTGTTATTAACTAGCGCCGCCGCCAGTAATAGCTGTGTTAACTGTACGTCCTACTGCTGTTCCAATTCCTGTACCTTGTGGGCTTTGGATAGCATTGTCATATCTGATTGCTAGTGCAACAGTAACTGGATCGTTAGTAGAGTAAGACAAGCTGTTATAGTTTGCTGACTCTAAGTAACAGCCATACAATTCAAATGTCTCTAGTACACTTGCTGTATTAGCACCGTTACCACCGTCTAGTATTTCAATTCTAGTAACAAATTTGTAATCGCTACCTGACGCCGCCGAACTTTGTTCGAAGAAGTCGAATTGTTTCTGTAGTTGCTCGCCTACAAGTTTCTGTACATTGTTACTAACATCTTCACGTAAGTTAAGTGTAATTGGTTCCCAAGTGTGTTTACCTGCTAGGTATACACGTGAGTTATACACGTCTACTGTGATTTGTTCGAAACTAACGTTAGGTCTTGTTACGTCTACAACCTGTTTTGTAAGTTCTGTTGTTGGTGTTGATACTCCAAAATTTTCAAGACTCACTCTAAAGCGGTATTGTAGTTTCGGCATCAACAAACCTTGGTTACTAGCGGATGAGCTAGAATCCAAAGGTACTGTAATTTTGCTTAGTGTTGAAATTGCCATTATAATATCTCCTGCTTATAAGTATTTATCATATTAGAGTCCTGCTATTTCACCAGTGTTTTTAAGTCTCAATGGAATGTAAATAAACTCCACTGCTTTCACTGGTTCAATTGCTATATCCAAGTAAAGTTCATTTCTATCAATCCTTGTTGGCGTGTTATTACTTTCGTCACACACAACTAAGAAGTCATATAATGCTCTTTGCCCAACTAGTTCTAATAGTAAACTATCTGCTTGTGCTTTAATCTCATCACGTGTAATCTTATCATTTGGCTCAAAGATATAAGGCTTAGCAAGTTTGTTAAATTGTGAACGTAAGTAAATCACTAGTCTTGCAACGTTGATTCTGTCTAAAGCACTAGCATTCTTAGCTCTTGTCTTTTGACCAAAGTTAACAAGTCCTGCGCCACTTAAGAACGTTACAGGGTTAATAGCATTACTGTATAATGTATCACGCTGTCCTTCGTTAAGTGCTACACTCTGGAATTCACCTTCGCTAGTAATGTAACCTGCACTTGATGCGTTAGTAATTCCACCACGTCTTGTTCCTGCTGGAGCAAACCATGGAAAGCTAACTTGATCGCTTAGTGCCATTGTGCGTAAGATACCATGTGAAGCTGGAACAACTACGTTGTTACCTGCGTTATCACTTGTGAATAAACTTGGATAAAACACACCTAAGTATTCATCATATGTAACTAATCCATCATCGTTATCTTCTACTGCAAGGTTTACGTTAGTTGCATACTCGTTTAATGAAGTTGCATCTGGTGTTAATCTAAATGGTAAGTCACCTACAACAAACGCACTAATGCCTCTATCATAGTTAAGTGTTTTCATTTCACCAATTAGCTCTGAGTAACCTGGGCAAGCCATTAAGTTAAAGATTCTTGAATTATCATCTCTAATATCAGCATTGCTGTTAACCATTGCTTGTAACGCTTGTACTACAACTTTACGTTGAGCTTTACGTCCAAAGCTACCTGCACCATTTGCTTGGTTAGCTGATTCAGTAACCCATCTGTTAGTAGCATATGCACTCATTGACTCGTCATTGTTAAATCTAATGTTAAGTCCTGTAGTATCAATATAGTTACGTACATATTTCTTAACGTTAAATCCTGAACGTCTTGTGTTCCATATCAACATACCTTTTGGATATAGTGCTGGGTCTGGAGCATCAAAGTCAATAAAGTTGCTTACTAGTAATTCAGCAATAGTTCCTGCTGTATCACCACTTGTACCTGCTTTTCCGTAACGTGCATCTGCAAACAAAATTCCGTCTTCAGTAGTTTGATCACCTGTATCAAGTGCAACCCACTTTAATGAAACTCCGTTGTATTTGTAAATTTTCGGATAGTTTTCTAAGTCTGCTGTTGAAATCCAAATATCGCCAGTTTTAAGATCAGTTGTATCTGATTGCTTAGTTGGCTCACTTGCAGAAACAATTGGACCAGCTGGGTCTGTTTTGTCTGCCGCGTTAGCGTTAAAGACTGGACTTGTTGAATCTGCATAACCTACCCATGTAGTACCGTTGTTGATCATAATATCAACTTCGTCTACAACACTATTGTACCATAATGCACCATCAGTTGTTAATGCTGTTGGAGCAAGTGTACTTGGTGTGTAAGTTAAGTATTTCCAGTTACTAGCAACCCAATCATAAGCATTGCCTGTTGCATCTGTATACAAGTTAGGTGTTGCTAATGCCGCATTTGAGCCGTTGTAAGCTACAAATCCTGCTAAAGCTAAACCATCGTTAGTATCTGTAATGTGAACATCGCCACCGTCATTGTGTTCAATAACAATTCTGTTACTTGCATCAACACTTGCTATTACGTTATTAAATCCGCCGGAGTTAATTGCTCCTGCAATAACGTCTGCATCAGTTGCCGCGCCTGTAGTTGTTACACTAATAGTAGTCGCCGCACTTAGTACTGCACTTGCTGGAGTTGTTTCTGCAATATTAAATGCATAAGTTCCTGCTGTCATCTGTGCCGCAATAATGTCTGAAGTAATTTTAGTATTACCAGTTGCTTGACGTCTGTGAATCTTAAAGTCACCAATTGGATTAGCCGCTTCGTCATTATTAGTTTTGATGTAAACAGTTCCTACTGGTAAGTTTTTACCGCCACCTGACTTATCTAAACCGTATAATGCCGCTTCTGGAGTTGCATACATTGGAGCACTTTTAGTTTCCCATAAGCTAGTTGTAGCATTCCATGCTTTAACTTTCCAATTAGCACCCAAGTTAGGCTGTGTAGTTTTAACCCAAATACTTCCTGTTGGACGTGGGCTAGTGTCAGTTGACTTGTACTCTGGAACACTAGTATGCGGAGCAATACTTAACGCTGGCGCTTTAAATGTTGCCGCTGTTAAGCCAATCTCTGCTAATAGTGTCGAAGCGTTAGTTGCTAATACAATGTCTACGCCTGTTGAGTAAATCTCTAATTTGTTATTAACTACTGCTGATGTAACACCTGCAATACCTGCTGATCCAATAGCTGTTACAATGTCACTTAGACCTGTTCCAGCACTTGTTACCACAGTACTGTTAATACTCATTGTAGCGCCACTTGTTACAGTTGCGTTGGAAATTGTACCTGTTACGGTTGCCCAACTGCTGATCCAAGCTGTAGATCCTGCTTGTACCCAAGTACCACCTGCTTTCTTATAATAAAGTTTGTTAAGTGTAGTAGTTGCAACAATAGCGTAGTCACCAATAGCACCAACAGAAGTTTTTGGTACACCGCCTGTTACTTTAGTAGCGTCTGTAATTACTGTTGGAACTTTGTTAGCAAAGCTCTGTCCACCAGTAACAGTTCCTGCCGCCCCGTTCCATTGAAAAATACCAAACACGCTGTTTGCTGTATCGAACCAATATGTGCCATCTGCTGGACTAGCCGCTGGTGCTGTCGCAGAAGCCATTAGCTCTGATGTGTTTAGTGTTGCTCTTGTAATGTAAGCTCTATTTGCCACACCAAGGTATGAGTAAGCCGCTTGTAGGCCATATTCATTTAACTCATTACCATGTAATGCGTTGTTGTTGGTATCCGTATAAAATGACGGATCTCCAAATAAGTCTGTTAATTCTCTTTGCGAGGTAACCAAATAAGGTTTCCCTGCATTTGTTGCGAGCGTTCCCGCCGCAGTTCCTGTGCCTGCACCGTTCTTTTTATCTTGTGCAGAAACAACAAAAATCATTGGTACTGTACCTGGTTCAGCTGGTGTATAGAAACTTTCGTCTATAACGCTGACCTGTACTCCTGGTGATACTAAAGCCATTTTGTTTTCTCCTGTTGATATAGCATGTTACTATTATTTAGCCATGTTTGCCAAAATGCATGGTTTATATGCGGTGAAAAAGGGGTCGAAAAGGGGAGCTAAATAAAAGTATGAGACCTTTATGCATATGTGGCGTTAAACCGGTAGCAATTAACTACTACAAAAAGGGAAAGCCTTTCTATAGAAGTAAATGCGAGTCATGCACGAAAAACGGTAAGCCAACCAATGGAATACCTAAGTGGAAGCAGGCAGGATACCAAAAGAAAAATATTTGTGACAAGTGTGGATACACTAGCAAACACAAAGAACAGTTTTCAGTTTATTATATTGATGGTGATCTTAACAATGTAAGGTTTGGCAACTTAAAGACAATATGTGCCAATTGTACTAAGATTATCTACAAGGAAGGCTTTAGATGGAAGCAAGGTGACTTGCTACCTGACTTCTAAGTTCTTCAATAGTACTGTTGTTTTCTAATATCTGTGAAAATTTAGTATGTGCCCATGCCCATTCACTTGGGTGTACATCAGTTGGTTCAGTATTAAACTCAAGATACTCAGTAAACCACTTAGGATCTTCACCACGCTTAACACGCCAAACATGCCCACCAACTTCGTGTAACATTTTTGCTTCATTAGGAAAACGTGTATCAGGTAATATCCAATTCTTGTTAGGATTGTCTAATAGTGTTTGTTTGACTAAGCTAACCCAAATACCATCATAGAATCCAGAACGCATACATTCTGTACCAAATTCTTGTAATACTAGTCTAGGAGTAATCGTTCTGCCTGTTTCTTTAGTCCAAAACTCGTTTACTTGCTCTCGCCATTGCCTCGACTCTTCTGTCTTTCCGTCAAGCATTTCGCGATCCCACCCAAACATAACGCCTACGCTATCTTTAAGTTTGTCTGCAAATGATATTTTTTGAAAATTATGTTCGCTAATTAAGTAATCAGCAATGGTATCTTTACCACTTCCTATTAAACCACATACACCGATAATCACAGATTGACTCCTCATAAACAATAAAACTATTATATAGTAAATTTATGCTGATGTCAAGTGTTAGTTAGCCAATACTGAATCCGTAGCCTACGCCGCCAGCAATTTGTAATACAAGTTCTTGTTCTAACTTTTCCATTTCAGCTTGTGCTTCAGCTTTGAGTGCGTCTCCGTTTAGTGTCGATCCGCCTTGTGGTCCTGCAATAGTAGCAAATTTAGAACGTGCTTCGCCTAACATATACTTACAAACTGCAAGGGTATAATCCTTAATCCATATTTTGCCTAGATAGTCGTTTAGTAATTCACTATCTGGTCTGTGATTGTACACATACATTAATAATGTTTCTTCTGCTCTAGGTCTTTGTAAAACTGTTAATTTTTTAGTTGTAGTATTCCAATTAAATTCGATAAACGAACCAAACATTCTTCCTACTAATTCTTGATACTGTGAAAACATATCATACGTTGCTAATCCACCCATGTTACTACTTGATAATAGGTAAGTGTTTGTGTATGCCATGTTGAATGGTTCAAACTGTGTACCGCCATCACCACCTCCACTACGTGATCCAATTGAACGTCTAAATAATTTTCTTACTTCTACTACTTCGTTAGGTAGAATGTATTCGTTCTGATCAATAATAGTAGGCATAAACAAGTATGACTCTTCAACACTATTATCACTACGTTGTCTAAATTTCCCTAAGGATTTTTGCAAAGCAGTTTCGTAGTGTATAGGATCGAGTTCAACATCAACCATGCCACCGCCTAACATCGCAGTTACATAATCGAATACTTCTTGTTTTTGTGTGCTTAAATCGGCCATATGTCTTGTTCTCCTATAGTATTTATGCTAACGATAAATACTTATACTATGCCAAGACTAAGTTTATATAAACCCGAAAGAGGGGCCGACTACACGTTCTTAGACAAGACGATCACCGAGATGTTTACGATTGGTGGTACCGATGTCTTTGTACACAAGTATTTAGGTCCAAACAATCCTGATGAAGCAGATGCTACTCCATCACAGCCTCGCTATGACGCAGTAAAAGAAACTAATATTCAAGATATGTTGTTCCTCGAAAACCGGGATAGAAAATACGACCCTGATGTTTACGTTATGCGTGGTATTTACAGCGTTCAAGACATTGACTTTGATATGAGTCAGTTTGGATTATTCTTACAAAATGATACATTGTTTATGACAATACCTATCAACTATAGTGTTAAGACACTAGGGCGTAAGATAATGCCAGGAGATGTTATTGAACTTCCTCACTTAAAAGACGAGTATGCACTTAACGATTATAGTGTTGCACTAAAACGTTTTTATGTTGTAGAGGACGTGAATAGAGCCGCAGAAGGATTTACCCAAACGTGGTATCCACACTTATACAGGATTAAACTCAAACAAATTGTTGATAGTCAAGAGTTCAAAGAAATACTTGATTTACCATCTGAAGAAGGTAGTACAAATACTTTGCGTGATGTGCTTAGTACGTACGAACAGGAAATGCAAATTAATAATGCAGTTCTTGCTCAAGCAGAAGCAGATGCACCTAGTGCAGGCTTTGACACTACGCACTTGTATACACTAGCTGTAGACGAAAATGGTAAACCGGACTTACAAACAACAGACATGAATGATCTTGATGCTAGTTCGCAAGAATTGTTAGCTGATAGAATCAATCAAACACCATCACGTAGCGGATATCAAGGATATTTACTTGGTGACGGTATACCACCTAATGGTGAAGCATTTGGACACGGTGCTGGCTTTCCTACAACTGCAATCGAAGGAGACTTTTTCTTGCGTACAGACTTTATGCCAAACAGATTATTTAGAAATGACGGCAAGCGTTGGGTTAAACAAGAAGATAATGTACGCATGTCATTAAGTAATACTGATACTAAGGCTACACAAAAAGGTAAATTTATTAACAACACTACAACTAATCAAATTGGTGGTGAAACTGTTGTCGAAAGACAGCCGTTGAGTAAAGCACTCAAACCTAGGGCAGACAACTAATGCAACATTTTTATGATGGACAAATAAGAAGATATATTACTCAACTAGTTAGACTAATGAGTAACTTCTCGTATAAAGATGGCAAAGGAAATTTAGTCCAAGTTCCTGTTATGTATGGAGATATTACACGACAAGTTGGTTCTATTATTAAAGATAACAGCGAAAACAAAATTCCAAGTGCGCCACGCATTGGTTTATATGTTACCGGTCTAGAAATGGATCGTACTAGAACTGCTGATGCATCTTATACAGGTAAAGTGCATATTAGAGAACGCACTTACGATGCAGACAACAATGAATATTTAAATACACAGGGTAAAAATTATACTGTAGAACGTATGATGCCTACTCCGTTTTTATTAAATGTAAACGCAGACATTTGGTCTACTAACACAGAACAAAAATTACAAATACTAGAACAACTATTAATGTTGTTTAATCCTAGTTTAGAAATACAAACTACTGACAACTACGTAGACTGGACAAGTTTAAGTGTTGTTAATTTAGAAAACATTAACTTTAGTTCAAGAAGTATTCCTATGGGAACTGAAACTGAAATTGATGTTGCAACACTAGGATTTCAAACACCTATCTTTATTAGTCCTCCAGCTAAAGTTAAAAAACTTGGAATTATTACAAGTGTTATAATGAGTATTTTTGACGAAACTAAAGGAACTATTGATTTAGGAGACTCAATGCCTGAGCTTCAAGCATATGATGATAGTTGGAATAATACTGTTAAGAATAAAGAAAAAGATAATAGAATACGTATTGTAGCTACAACAGCGGCAGGATATGATGCTATTGTTACTAACACTATTGTTCAACTTGGCAAGAACGGAATTAGTGGAGAAATTAGTTGGCGTACAGTACTTGAATCTGAACCAGGTGAGTATACCGCAGGACTAAGTCAAATTTATCTAAACAGAATAGACTTAGGTGCACCAATTGTTGGAACATTTGCACTTAATACATTAGATGAAACACAGATTATTGTTAATTGGGACATTGATACTATTCCAACTAATACAGTTATGGGGTTATCAGGTAGTCCGCAAAAAGGAACTATTGATGCAATTATTGATCCTACAAGAACTAACCCAACAAGTCTTAAACAATCAGGTGTTAGAATATTATTATTAGGCGATATTGGTGCTACTGGCAATACAGACGGTGCTGATGCTTGGAAGAACGCAGGCGGTGTTGATTCACTTGTTGCTAAAGAAAATGATATTATTGAGTGGTCTGGAACAGAATGGCAAATAGTATTTGATTCGAGTACCAAAACAGATACAGCTACAGATGTAACTTATACAACCAATTTAAACACAGGCGTACAATACAAATGGGACGGTCTAGAATGGACATTGTCCTTTGAAGGCGAATACCGAAAAGGAAGCTGGCGTATAGTTCTGTAAATAAGTACTTGTATGGAAAACATTATCTGTTCAGGTGCATTATTCTATTCGTTGAAAACTCAACGTTTTTTATTCCTACATCGAACACAATCAAAACAAAACAATGTTTGGGGATTAGTTGGTGGAACTAATGAAGACCAAGAAATCCCATATAAAGCACTTCTTAGAGAAATTGAAGAAGAGCTAGGTAATCTTCCTAAAATTATTAAATCAATACCGTTAGAAACGTTTGTGAGCAATGACGAGAAATTTAGTTTTCACACATACCTATGTGTAGTCAATGATGAATTTATGCCAATATTAAATCAAGAACATGATGGATATGCGTGGTGTAGTTTCAACAAATGGCCCAAACCTTTGCACCAAGGTCTTCGTAACACACTACAAAATAAGATGAACTTGACCAAGTTACAAACGGTATTTCAACTAGTTTCGTTATTACAAGAATCGGATATTTAAATGAATAAAGTTTTAGTAATCGGCGATGTAATCGTTGACAAATACATTTACGGAACTTCAACACGGATTAGTCCAGAAGCACCTGTGCCTGTAATTACATATATTAATGAAAAACAAACGTTAGGTGGCGCAGGGCTTGTACATAAAAACTTGCTTAGTTTAGGAGTTGATTCTACACTATATGAAACAGGACATGAATATAGTATTAAGACTAGAGTTATTTGTGACGGGCATTATGTTACACGTATTGACGATGATAAACGTGCAAGTGGTGACGCAGTATTAGCCGTTGTATTGGCTAATGACTTTTCACAATACGAATATGTAATACTAAGTGACTATGACAAAGGTGTATTAGACAATGCAAACCAAATTATTGCACATATTACTAGTCAAGGACCTAAAGTAATTGTAGACCCTAAACGTTATGCACACGAGTATGAAGGTGCTTGGTTAGTAAAACCTAACAATAGTGAATTTACTAAATTTGAATTTGACGAATGGCAAGGTAATATTATTACTACTAGTGCAGGGGCTAACGTAGTTGCTACAATAGACAATATTGAATATGATATACCTGTTGCACAAGCTGAAGTGTCTGATGTTACAGGAGCAGGAGATTGTTTCCTTGCTACGTTTGTATATGCACTAACAAAAGGTTACACCCATAAACGTTGTTTAGAATTATCAGTCAAAGGTGCTACCGAAGCAGTTAAACATGTAGGAACACATATCATAACAATTGATGATATTAATGATAGTGTTGTATGGACCAACGGCGTATTTGACATACTACATATAGGTCATTTAAAGCTTCTACGACACGCACACACGCTTGGTAAACACCTCGTGGTGGGCATTAACAGCGATGCGAGTGTGAAGCGTTTAAAAGGTGATTTAAGACCCATTAATAACGAGCAACTACGCAAAGAAGCATTATTAGAATTAGGGTTTATTAACGAAGTTGTTATTTTTGACGAAGATACACCACAAGAAACTCTCGAAATTGTTAGACCAGACATTATTGTTAAAGGTGGCGATTATACTGTAGCAACGACAGTAGGAAATGAGTTAGCTGAAGTAGTTATCTTTCCAACAGTAGACGGACATAGTACAACAAATTTGATAGAGAGGATGACATGAATATATTGATTACAGGCACAGATGGATTTATTGGAAAACATCTTGCGGTATACTTACAACACAAGGGACATAACGTTGAAGGGTTTGAATGGAAGCCAAACGTTATACCTGATCCTGAACCATATGATAGAGTAATTCATCTAGGTGCTATTAGTAGCACTACTGAAACAGATATTGAAAAGGTAATGGAACAAAATTACGAGTTCTCAATGCGACTCCTACAACTATGTGATCAAAAAGGTACTTCATTAATGTATGCTTCTAGTGCTAGTGTGTATGGCGACACGTTTGCAGAAAATTCTAAACTGCAACCACAAAGTCCTTATGCATGGTCAAAGTATTTGTTTGATAGATTTGTAATGCAAGTGCCAGAGTTTATGGTTAATGTACAAGGATTTAGATTCTTTAATGTATACGGTCCAGGCGAAGAACACAAAGGTGACCAACAAAGTGTATTTGGCAAGTTTGAAAAACAAGCCAAAGAAACAGGAGTTATTAAAGTTTTTGAAGGCAGTGATAAAATAGAAAGAGATTTTATTCACGTTGGTGATGTATGTGAAATTATTGAAAAATTTATCGACGTTGACAACACAGACATTTGGAATATTGGTACAGGGTATCCAAGGACGTTTATGGATATTGCTACGTTGTATGCTGTGAAGTATGATGCTAAGATTGAAGAAATTCCAATGCCATCAGAGCTACAAGGGCAGTACCAGTATTACACATGTTCAGACAATAAGAAGTTAATTAATAGTATAGGTGTTCATAAATTCAGAACAATAGAGGAGTATGTAAATGCCAGCAAGACATAGCGGTAAAGTAGATAAAGGTTGGGGATACGAATTAATTTGGGCCACTAACGATCAATACTGTGGTAAGATTATGGTATTTGATAGAGTTGGTGCTAAGTTTAGTATGCACTTTCATAAAGAAAAAGACGAATCATGGTTTGTAAATGCAGGGTCATTTAAGTTACGCTACATTGATACATCAACTGCATTAGTAATGGAAAGAGTTTTAAACTCCGGCGATACATGGAGAAATCCTCCATTAATGCCGCATCAATTAGAAGCATTAGAAGCCGGTAGTAGTATTACTGAAGTAAGCACTCCTGACTCTATTGAAGATAATTATCGTATTGCTCCAGGTGATAGTCAACCACCACCGCCACAACAAGAGATTGTTAATGATCCAAATACACAGGCGTAAGTTAGATCTAAATTTAAGTCAATTAAAACATAATTGTAATTTTGTTTATAGGCAAATTATAGACGAGATTGCAATTCCTAATCAAGAAATTGATACTAAACATACATCAATTCCAACGGCAGTAAGTCAATACTATAACTTGTTTACAAGTATTATGCCTGGTATGTTTGAACTACAACGTGCTATTAGAAACGAATTTAAAAACAACATTCCGCATGATGAAAGTCTAGAGTACTGGATTGTTGGTTGGTTAAATTATTGGCCTAAACAAGGAACAACACTTACCTGGCACGGACACGAGTACGGAGATGATGATAATTGTTTCCACGGGTACTTGGGTGTACAAAGTGAACCATCGCAAACTATATATCGCAACATAGGCGAACAAGCATTAGAAATTGCTGTTGAAAACAAAAACGGACAGTTAGTTATTACTAACAGCAAAGGTGTCGAACATATGACTAGTGATTGGAAACAAGATGAACCTCGTATTACTATTGCGTTTAATATACAACCTAGAGAAACTGTTTTACAAGAAGTAGGAAATAAACTTAATTATTATGTCGGACTTTAAAGAGCTATTTTCTGTTCCCATACTAGAACATAATGTTCCAAGTCGTATTGCAGATGACGTTGAACAGTTTGTAGTACCACGTTTAGAACTAATACCAAGACCTAGCAACGATGCTCCGCATAGTACAGATTATTTTGAACCTAATAAAGTAGTACATTTAATGAATGATGTACCAGAGCTGTTTAGTGAAATACAAGAGTGTGTTAACAAGTTTCAAGATGCATGTCATATTAAACAACTAAAAGAAGCTAATCAATACACTTGGTGGACACAAAATTATCACGAAGGTGATATACATAACGAACATGAACACGGCATGAATCAAATATCTGGAGTATACTGGGTAAGAGCAAATGAAAATGCTGGTGGGTTATGTTTTAGAAATCCTAATCCGTTTGTCGAATATGCACAATGGATGGATTCACAATATGGTTATCAAGAATACGAATTCCAACCTATAAAAGGTAAGTTATTACTTTTCCCTTCTTACTTAAAACATGCAGTAATGCCTAGTAGCAGTAACGTTGTACGTACTACTATAGCATTTAATGTAGTGTCTTAAGCCTGAGCTTCACCCCATCTTAGAATAATATTAGCTGTAGTATCTGTACCACCCGTTTTATAAACGTTGATTGCTAATACGTCTGGACCGTTTGGATAAGTTCCTCTACCACCTAGTGTAGTATTAGTTAATTCTTTCAACGATTCTAAACTTAATGAACTTGATTGTCCTGGTGTTGCAATAAACGAAAATACAGTTTCACCTGGTTGTGCATAAGGTGGTTGTCCAAATAAGAACCCTACCGTATCACCTGGATTTATTGTTGTATTAGAACTCTGTGTAAATGTTACTTCGTAGTAAGTTGTAACACCAAAGGTTTTTTCTGATACTCCAGCAACCGCAGTACCCGCTGAGAACTTACTATCTTCAACCAAGTCACCTGCAATAGCACCTGTTGCCGCCCAACTAGCCTGTGTAAATTTCAATGTGTTGGAGTTACTTTGTGCTCCACCAACGCTAAACGTTACTGTTGGATCAGCACTTTGTACTAAAATATTTTGATTAAGTCTTATACGTACTCTACTGTACCATGGCTCCATATATACCTGGTCAATTATTCTATCACCTAGTGTATATGATGTTGTGCCTGATTGTGTAACATACGTACCTGTTGTAACTTCATCATTTAAACTTTCCCATTGTGACTGTGTTAAGTATTGGTATCTACTATTTCTATTACCATATAAGAATTCAGCACTCTGTGTCATTGTTGCTTGTACTGTAGCACTTCTAATAATCTGTGTAGCACCTGTTGACCATACAACAGAACCACCCGGAGCAACTTGAGCAAAACTTGGTTGTCCACCCTGCGCCGCGCCTGACAATCCAGACCAACCAACATCACTTGGATTAAGTGGATAGTTCTGTGGATTCAAAATACCCTCAACAACAATACCACCAGTAATTGGGTTATTACTGCTATCATATCCATCTGATGTAATTTCAATACCTTCAAGTAGTAACTGGGCTCTGTTTAATAGTTCTCTTTCACCTAAGTCGCCAACGATAGCGTTAGACACACTTGGTGCTAGTCTTAACATAAACACACTATTTCTTGTTGTACTAATTTCGTTACCTGCAGATGTGTATGAGAAAATATAACCTCTATCTTCATCAAATCCACCGTCTGTTAAGAACGCTGATCCCCAGTGTGATATGATTGGAGTAATTGTATTACTAATTAAAATTACACCAGTTCGTTCAGTGTGATTTATTGCACTTCCTGCTGTGTAAGTTCTTGTTGCACCAGCCGCAAAGTTTGTTAGTGGCGAACTTCTAGTACAACCAGTTAACGTATCTCCTGTTACACCTGTGTACGATATCATTTCATTATCAATAATAACTGTACCTGTTGTGGGGAAGAATGCCGCTGTAATTAATGGAATCGTAGTTTGTGATGAATCCATATCTGCCGCAAGTCTATCGTTTGGACCTTCGTTAGTAACTTCATAACGCACAGGCATGTTACCAGTACGCATAAATGCTTCTGTGTTAATGTTTGAGTTACGCATTCTGTGATAGAAAATAAAGTTACCATCATCACCACGTAGCATATAGTCAATAAAACCAGCTCCATACCAACTGTACTGAATACCAATCATCTGCATCTTACTGATGTCCATGATATATCCACTACTACCGTCGCCGTCTAGTGTATCTTTGTTAAAGTCAATCTGTTTAGTTTTCTTATCACTAATCAAACATAGTTTTGCACCAGTAGCATTAGTAACTCCTCTAAAGTCTGGAGTTACTGTCATTGCAGTATCTGTAGTTACCTGTGAAACAACGTGTGTCATTCCTTTAACAACAATTCTATCACCAGCTTTAAGTTGATCTCTAAATCTTGTTCCTGATCCTGTACATGTGTTTGAATCAACATTAATAGCAATAGTACCTGCTAACTGTAACGTAGCAGTTCTTTGTACAGCACTAAAGTTTGAACCATCGTACTCCATAAAGATTCCGTTTTGGTCATCAAACGCACCTGAACGTACAGTTGCACCGTGCCAGTAAAGCAACGATACTTGTGCTCTTGTACTTAATATTGGTGTTAATGAACCAACAGCAATTTGTGATATAACTTTAAATGTTCTTTCACTTACAATACTTGCTACTACATAATTTCCGTTATATCCTGGAGTTTCAATACCAATTAATCTAATTTCTCCACCAACTTGTAGTCCGTGATCAACATCATCTGTTGTAACTGATATAAAGCTACCTGCTATTAGGTCGTCTGCTGTTACATTTAATAAGTCGTAACTTGGAGCAAACAATGCACCAGTGGTATACATAATACCCTTACCAGACTGATATCTAATATATTTTTTACTTTGTCTAATTGCTTGTGCGCCATGTTGTGGGCCACCTGTTCCAAGCATAACTCCACCATCGTATGGTCTGTGTACAAAGAAGCTATCTGGTCTTGGATAAAGTACAGCACTAATGTCACCAACTTCTGTAATAGTTCCTGGTGCTCTACACTGATATCTTAAACTAGTAGTAGTCGGAACTTGCTGTGCAAAGAACGGACCTTCTAATAGTGTATGATTGTTGGATCCTGTATCGGAACTAACTGTAACAATAAACGCATCTCCCGGAATTAATCCATGTGCTGATGCAAAGTTAACTTCTGTAGTTGCCAATGCCGCGAACGCAATTAATGTTGGACTTGGAATTGCACCTGTAAGTGCTTCTGACATTGTAACTGTTGCATATGTAACTGTTGTATCACCTGCGACCGCAGTACCAACTACAGTTAAATCTGCAATTGACCCGTCAGTAGTAACTTCTGTAATAGTAATAACAGCATCGTTAGCTGTTGTTGCTCCACCTAAGTTTGTACCTAATATTTTAATCTTATTACCAATTTGATAGTTTATACCATCATTGGACATTGTAGGAGTACTATAACTTCCTCCAGTTCTTTGAACACTAAATTCTGCACTAGAACCTGTGTTTGACAACGGTGTAGCACCAATTTGTGAATAAGCACCGGTTCCACTTGGACCTGTACCAGCAACAGATACTGTGCTAATAGAACCTTCTTCTGGTCTAGCACCACTTCCGTCAGTAGCAGTAATTGTCATAGTTAAGTCATTCGCTGGACTTGTTCCACCTAATTGTGTTCCTTGGATTTTAAGTACTTGATCTTCAAAGTATCCTGTACCAGGAGTATTAGGTACTGCACTATATGTGCCGCCACTAATTGTAACATCAAATGTTGCTGTAGAACCTACTAACTGTACAATGGTTCCTTCACTTTGTTTAAGTCCTGTAAATACTACTTCGTCATTACCTGTACCACTTATTGTTATTGTTAAGATTTCTCCGCCGACATCAATAGTAGCTACTGTAATTGTAGCATCATTTGCAGGAGTTGCACCACCTAGTACGTTACCTGCTATTACAAATGTTTCTCCTGCTAAGTATCCTGAACCTGCATTACTAATATTTGAAGTATATACTGCACCTGTTTTAGTAATATTAAAGTCAGCACTTGCACCAGTTCCCGAAGGATATGTGTATGCTGGACTAGGATAAGTTACGTTTGCACTTGGACCTGTACCTGCTATTGTAAATGATGTAATAACACCTGTTGTAACTCCAGTCACTTCAATAAATGCATCGTTTGTTGGGCTTATGCCACTTGCAAATGATGATCCGTTAATTTCCATTCTATCACCAACAGCATAATCTTGCGTTGGACTTGCGGCTGTACCTGTATGTGAAATGCCTGTAATTGATCCAGCGGCATCTACACCTGTGATGTTAACTGTAATATCGTGTGTTGGACTTTGACCGCCTACATTAACACCAAGTATTGTAAGTGTTCCGCCACTAGCATAGTCTTGACCAATAGTACTACCAATTGTAACTGTATAAGTTGCGTTAGCATTTTGAGTAACATTAAATGTTGCTCCTGTTCCTTCAACGTTATATCCTGAAGCAATATTTGCAAATTCTGAACTGTTAACAGCTACACCAGTTGCACTTACACCAGTAATAACTCCACTAGCACCAACGCTGTCAATAGTAACTGTACAATCGTTTGCTGGGCTTGTACCGCCTAACAAATCGCCGCCAACTACTAATGTGTCTGATTGGCTGTATCCTGATCCTGGATTAGCCGGGTTAACAGTATATGTTGTACCAGTAAAGTTAATGTTAACTTCAGCACCTGTACCAATTGAAGTTGTTGTAAATGCAGGGCCTGCAAAGTTTCCTAATGAATCACCACCAGCACCTGATGTTGTAAATGATGTAATTGCTCCTGCACCATCAACTCCGTCAATACTAATATCTAAATCGTTTGTAGGACTTGCTCCGCCAAATACGTTACCTGGAATTCTAACAACTCCACCAACTGAGTATCCAGCATCTGTTGATCCTGCGTTTAGAGTTACAGGGTTATATATATTATTAGTTAATACAACGTCCCATGTAGCACCTGTTCCGCCTGATCCTGCTTCTGGAGCTAAGTCTGTATAACTTGGAGCGGCAATAGTTGCAGTTAGTGTACCACCACTACTTGTAACATCAAGTATTAATCCAGTACCTAAGCCGTTTGCATTAACCGCAGTTTGATTTGATAATACTGCGTTACCGTCAAATGCTGAACCAACTGCTGTAAATGTTAGTACTGCACCACTTGCGTCAACTGTGTCTACTGTAATTCTAAGGTCGTTAGTATTGCTGGCACCGCCTAGTGTTTGTCCATCAATAACTAATACATCTTCAGCTTCAAAGTTAAGACCTGCGGTATTTAATACAGTTGTGTATGCTCCTAGTGTTGGGTTTCCTCTTTCAATATCAAACGTTGCGCCTGATCCTGCTGACTCATAATTAGTACCAGTAATAGCACTATACGTTACTGTATTTCCTACAATAGCGGCTGTAGTGTTATTATCAAAGTTAACTGTATTTCCTACAATATTACTAATATGAATAGCTGTGCCATCACCTCGGTTAATAGCTTCACCTATAGCAATACCTGTTGCATCAACAACATCAATTGCATTAGACGCTATTGGAAAGTCGCCTGCTACATCAAGAGTACGTAATATTCCACCGTTTTCAAATCCTACTCCACCGCCTGTAATACTTGTAACCTGAGCACCACTACCAATACCTGTACCATTTATAGTTGTAGCAACAACAAATGTCCAATCAACTGCTCCTGCGTTACCTAATGCACTATCCGAAATAGTAATAATATCGCCTGCGGCGTTATTTCTACCTGGATTAAGAATTGCTGTAACTGTTGCGGCTCCTGTGCCGTCAACAACAATAGTATACGTACCTGGAATTAAGTCTGCCGCAATACTATTTGAGTTACCTGTTGAAACTGTATAAGTGCCTGCTAAACGTGTAGCGTCTAATGCGGCATAAGTGCCAACTGTTGCAACTTGTCCGTTTTCATTAATAATCGGAGCACCAACTTCTGGAGCAGTACCTGACCATGTAACAATACTAGCACCTGTTTCAGCCGCTAATGGGTTAATCCATGTACCTGCCGCACCCTGTGATAATATAGAAAACTGTGGTTGTCCAATTGCCGCACCTGTGTAAAATCCTGCTTGTCTTAACTGTGTATAATATGTTGATAGTATTTCGCCGTTAGTTGTACCAACTTTTGATTTTGCAAAAAATGTAAATGTACTGTTTGTTGGAACAGTTGAAACTACAAACGATCCCTCTGCTCTACTTGCGCCAGCAACACTATTTTCCAATGCTTTAATTGTAATAGGTGTACCTGGTTCAATACCATGTGGACCAACTGTTGTAACAGTAATTAAACTTTGTCCAATTCCGTCTGTGCCTACACTTGCGTCTGTTACAACAGTTGAAACCTGTGTATCAGTACCTGGAACTTCGTAAATACTTGGGTAGCCTCTTTGCATTGCAATGGCTTGCCATTTAGTAGGCTGTAGTCCGTACTCAAAGTCAGCATCAAGCATGGATACTGAATTACTAACACGCATACGTTCAATGGCATCAGTACCAAAGTCATGCGGTCTAGTAATAACATCACCTTGATCAATAAAGATTTGTACATCATCTGTGTCGTAAAACTGTTTAACTTCTTCTATAACAGGAAGTGCGGTTAATCCGTTTCGAATAACTGTTGTAATAATGGAAAATAGTTCTGTTACTCTTTGACTAACATTTAATTCACTGATTGGTAAAATAACATTTTGTAAAATTCTACCGTCAACTGGTTGTAAAGTTGTGTATGAAGTATTACTAAAAATATATCCGTTAATTAAATCTCTTGCAAATGCTTTTGCTAAGATTTCTGGCATTCTATCGCCGTCAATTTGTGGCGTTGTTTGTACCCAATACTTACCAGCATTGTAATGAGTCATTGTATTGCCTGAATACTTAACATCATTAGTAATACCTATAATGTTAAGACCCATATCTCTTTCGCACTTAGCAGTATTGTATGTATAGTTGTACCATACATCTGATATAGCGTTAGCTGTTGCTGAAACAAACAAGTGATCTGATGTGTCTGACGAAATACCAATGTTAACTGTAATGGTATTAATATCAGAACTTAAAATTAATATTGGTGAGTTATAAGATGGGTCATTACCTGTATCATTTGGAACACCACTTGCTCTTGGGTAAGCGTGTTCTGTAGCATGAGCGTCTTTGGCACATGTAAATGTTAATCCACCTGTAGCAATTCTAATATAATCGCCTCTGTAATATGTGTGGCTTGGAATTGTTAAAACTAGTTTTCCACTCGATGGAGTAAACGTTGCCGCAGTTGGCGTAAATCTTGTACTTGCTAATACTCTACCTGCAATCCAAGCAACAGTTTCTTTCTTAACAAACTCTAAGTTTGCTTCAAGAAGTGCAACTGCTTTTGGTGAGTAAACTCTGTTGTCTGTATCTTTCTTTAAGAATACTGTAGTAACTGTACCAGTTCTTTCAAGGAACTTAGGAAAGTCTTCTTCAACACCTCTAGTTAACTGTGAAGTATCATCTGTTTGGAATGCAACACTTGCACCCAAATCAGGATCACTAAAGTTGTATAAAATTTCGTTGTTTGTCGAATCTGTAATTAACAATAAATCGTTAGCAGGAACACGAGTTTGAAGTTTAACACTTGAAATCTTTGATCTCTGTAGTGTTGGAATAACATCTAGTCCGCCTGCAATAACAGTTGTAATGATTCCCATTAGTGCTGTTATTCTTCCATCAGTACCTGATTCATAACTACTACCGTTGTCATAAGTTTGTGTAGTTGTAACTGGAACTGCTTGTAAACTTGTATAAGCAACCTGTGGTAAAATATAGTTGTTAATTAAACTAACAACAAAGTTCTTAGCCGCAATCTCAGGAGCTCTGTCACCATTAATCTGTGGTGTTGAGTTAATCCAATACTTACTTGCCAAGTAACGTGCTTGAAAGTTTCCGCCATAACGCAAGTCCCAGAGTACACCAGTCTTGCCATCAGTTCCTTGTAGGTTATATCTTGTATCACGTCTACATAATACATCATTGTATGTATAGTTGTACCATATTGATCCTGGATTACCTGTGTTAGCCGCAACTTGTGCAGTTAACCATGAAGATAGTTCGTCAATAATAAATTCAACATTATCAGTGATAAGTTTGTACGCATATGGGAATCTGTTTTCAGAAACAGGAATGCCTGGTTGAAATATATACGAGTCAATTTTTTTCTTTGCCATTTGTTTTCCTACATTCCGAAAGCAACAGCCATAGCTGATGCTCTACTGTCGACATATTTTTTGTTAGCAACCGTAAATCCCGAACTAGGCATACTCTGCACTTGTGCTGAAGTAAACGTTGCTACGGAAGGAGTCACTACTCCAATTGCTATGTTATTTATTGTTCCTGCGGTGGCAGTTAGCTTGTTAGTGGTAATTGCACTAGGGTTACTTGCACCGATAGTTATACCATCTATTGTACCGCCTCCACTAGGGGCTATAGTTAATAATCCGTTGCCTGTTGGGCTTATTATTACATTGGCATTTACACCTGTAAATGTTGCAGTTTCTGTTACTGTTAACAAGTTAGATGTAATATCCATGTTGTTAATAGTGCCGCCATTTGCCGGATTTATTACAACTGTTCCCGAACTTCCACTTGGAGATAGCGTAATAACTGCGTTCTCACCTTGGGCTGTTAAGTTACCAGTTGTTGTAATTCTACTAAAGTTACCAATACCACTAACTAGTGGATCAACAACTGTAATTGCTACTAAAGGTATTTGATCACCATCACCGTACCACATTGCACTAGGTGCATTATCTGGAACTGCAAAGGTTACTTTACCTTCAAACTTACTTTGTGCATCATCGCCTGATAACTTAGTAGTACCGTCTTTAGATACATGCGTTACGCCAGTGTTGAATGTTTGATAAACAGACCCGTCATAGCTATAAATGTTAAAAGTTGTATTACCAACAAGATCGCCGGCTTCATTTAGTACTCTTAAGAATAAATTAAAAGTATAACTACTTCCTCTAATTAATTCTATGGGAGGATTAGATAATAAGTTAGGAAGATCATCTGGATCTGTTACACCGTCAATAGTAAAGCCAGTACCTGCTTGACGTATTAAAAAGTCGCCAGCAGTATCAATAACTTCGTCAATAATAGAATATGTAATCGTACGTACTGTAACGTTACCAGCTTCATCGACGTCAAATCCTGGGCTTTTAAAGCCGTATTGTGCTTGAAAGGGTGATTTAATTACTGCCATTTAAGTTCTCCAATAGTATTTATCACGGTGTTTGCACTACTATTAAGCCGTGCATTGAACTATGGAATTGACAGTTGTAATGGTATGTTCCTGCTGTTGCTGGTTCCCAAACTACGTTGCCGCCTGTTGCACCTTGGCCTGTTGCTGTTGGCGTATTAACAACATTTCCTGTACCTGTGGAGTTTGCTGTTTTAATGTAGAATGGATGTCCACCTGCATTAACATCAAATGTAACTGTATCGCCAACATTAATTGTAACTGTTTGATTACTTCCTGATACTGATCCTAATCTATCTGTACCACTTAGATTGTAACTAGACGAACCTGAGCTAGTTGTAATTATTGTATATGAATTACCTGGTGTTGTACTTGTATCAACAAGTGCTACGTTATAAGTTGATTCTCCATTATCTAGTGTAATAGTAAATCCTTCATCGCCTTCAGTTGTTGCATCAGCAGTTGCATTAAATGTAATTGAATCAGTTGTTCCAACTACAAAATTACCTGTTAGACTTGCGCCAGCTAAGTCAGCACTACTAACTCCAGTAATTGTATAAGGTAAAACAGTACCATTGTCAACGTTTAGTGTATTAAGTGTAATTGTAAATGATCCACCTTCGTTAACTGTGTTAGTAGATGATCCTAATGTGTAACCTGGAACAATTGGACTTAGACTTGTGTCAGTAATAGCAACTTCAACAACAGTTGATGTACCATCAAGAGTCATTTGGAATGTTTCTGGACCATCTGTTAAACTATCTTCTGTTGCTGTATAAGCTATTGATTCTAGTGTTCCAATTTCAAATGTGCCTGTTAGACTTTGACCACCAATATCAGCTGAGTCAACTCCAGTGATTGAGTAACCAACTAGTGTACCATCTGCAACATTTTCTGATGTTAATGTAATTGTAAATGCTCCACCTTCGTTAACAGTTGCCGCAGTAGTTGTAAGTCCATAACTAATAGCTGGAGTTGTACTTGTGTCTTGAATAACAATACTTGTATTTGCTCCTTCATTGTCAAGAGCTAATGCTAATACTTCTTGTCCTTCAGTAGCTAAGTCGACTGTGATTGGGAAACTAATAGTTTCAGATGTACCAACTACAAAATTACCTGTAAGTCCTGCTCCGCCAATGTCAGCACTTTGTACACCTGTAATCGTGTAAGGTAATATTGTTCCTGCGTTTACGTTTGACGTAATTAGTGTAATAGTAACTGTTTGTCCAAGTTCTCCAGTATTTGTTGTGCTTGGATTTAATGTGTAAATTGGTGCGTTTGCCGCTATGTTTGATCCTTGTAATGTTGCTGTAGGTTCGTTTTGTGTAGCGTAGTAGTTTGCAGAATAAATTACCTTTGCACCTTGAATCGATGTTGAATCGTCTTGCACTCTAGGATATGCCATTAATTTAAAGTAAGAATCAGTAACTTCGACTTCTAATTGTATTAAGTCTGATCCTAAATTACTGCGACCGTATACAACAATGTTTGCTTCACTAGTACTAGCTGTAGCTAAACATTTTAATATTTCTTTTCGTGTACTATTTACGTCACAGGCAATAGTGTATTCAACTCCGAAGTAACTACCAACGTACCAGCGGTCTAATTCGGTTCCTGATTCTAATAATGTATAGCTAGGTCCAGCGTAAGACAAGTTGGTTCCGTTACGAAACTCAATGGTTTGGTTCTGTCCACGTCTAAAGTATTTTGTGATATCGAAGCTCATTGTACCTTTTACATTCCTCTTTAGTATATTTACCTAATTATGGACTGTTACGATTACTAGCTGTCTAAACGTGTAATACCTAAATACCACATGTCTAAAGGGTATTGTTTGCTTACGAAATGACGTGTAATCTGTAATCCATTGTCGTCAATCATGTCTTGAAATGTGTTAGGATTTGATCCCCACACATTTTCTGCAAGTACAATTACTCCGTTGTCAGTTAAGTAATCATTAACAGTATTAAAGAAGTTTCTGTGTATAGACCAGTCTAAATCTTTATACTTCCTTGGATCATCATAGTGTGCTACATACGGATCCATATTAAAGTGTGGCGGATTAGCAACAATTAGGTCAAATTTCTGTTGGGGAATGTTTGTAAAGTTGTCGCTTAGAACAAATGTTGCTCTGTCTTGTAAATTGTTTTCTTTAATTGTCTTTAGTACAGCTGGCTTGTTTGGTTCGTATATATCTGCCAAAGTAACATGTTCAGCTATACCGGTTGCTAGTAATCCAAAGCCCCAATAGCCCGGACCACTGCACCATTCAAGTACATTTTTAAATTTTGTATCTTGACTTATTGCCTGTGTTGCATCTAAAAAGTCGTCAATCATTTGATTGCCGCAACCATCTGTATCTTTAGACCAATTGATCTTTAAATCAAAGTACTGAACAAAGTCTTGCTCTGACATTTAATTTTTTACAGTTACTAGTTTGTTGTATTCTGGAAGATAAAGATATTCAATATCACTGTTAGCAAGTGTACGTATAGCATCGTCTAATGTTTCAACTAACGGTTCACCGCCTAGGTTAAAGCTAGTATTAAAGATAATACTAGTTCCTGTTTTTTCTTTAAACGCTTTAATTATATCATAGTAATGTTCGTTTTGTTTTCTATTAACAGTTTGAATACGACAAGTACCATCAACGTGTATAATACTAGGTATCTTTTCTGCAATACCTGGTTGACAGTTAACAGCATACATCATTGTAGGTGAACTTTCCATGCCACGCAGGTCAAACCATTCGTGTACATCTTCTTCTAAGATACTACCTGCAAACGGACGGAAGTATTCACGTCTTTTAACTTTGTTAATATAATCTTTACCATTAGGATCGCTTGGATCATACATGATAGTTCTGTTACCTAATGCACGTGGTCCGTTCTCTGAACGTCCTTGGAACAAAGTAACAATTTTTCTGTCTACAAGTAACTCTACTGCCTTAGCGTTGTCTGCATCTTCTATTGTAGCACCATATTTTTCTGCTGTCATCCACAAATCTTTTTCGTTATAACAGTATGCTGGTCCTTCATACAATGTTTCTTGTTGTGGTTCAACTTTATTACTTTTAGTTAATCGTCTATGCATCAACATTGCACCGCCCATTGCTGTTCCTGCATCATTTGAAACAGGTTCAACATAAATTTCAATGCCTTCGTCTTTAAGAGCTTTTAAGTAATAGTAGTTAGCAACACAGTTAAGTCCGTATCCGCCACTAATAACTACTTTATTCTTACCTGACATTTCAACTGCTTTACGAATTAATCTTACAACTTGGTCTTGGCTTTCTGTTTGAATAGCATACGCCATGTCACGTCTGTTTTGTATTGTTGTTACGTCAGAGTCATCATTGCCATGTATAGTTAAGTACTCGTGCATGTTATAGTTAACATGAGCACCATTAGGATATGTTGGAACAATTACAGCTCTATCTGCGCCAGGTACAAGTGTGTCATCTCTAAAGATTTTAGGTGCTTTAGAGTTTGGCTTACCATATGGAAATAATCCCATAGTTTTGCCTGCTTCAATAAAACTAAATCCACAGTATTCTGTAACTGCTTCGTATGACTTAACAATACCTGCATTTTCAGATATAACTAATTCGTGTGTTGCGTCTTTAGGTTCATCATACATTTCGCTTGAAAACTCAGGCATCCATGCACCCATTAACGGTCCATTAGCACCAATGTGCTTGTATAATGTTTTAAAGTTATCAGGATAATTACAATCGTAAATACTTTCAGTTTCCCAAACAGTAGTAGGTTGTCCACCAATGTCTAAAGTAATAAATGTACCAGCGCCGTCAACAATAAGTGCTACAGCATCGTCAAACCCTGAACGATAAAATGCACATGCCGCGTGTAATTTGTGATGAATGTTCGACATGTCAATTACTTGAGGATGGCTATTTCCGTCATATGGTGTTCTTTTAATTAGTCCTAGCTTACGTGCTAATCCAGTATATACATCGTCACCACTAAAGTCTACTTTACCAGCAGTTTGTTCTAAATTCTGTGTATGTGCAACAACTAGAAAATCTAGTTTATCAGTATACTCAAGTATCTTAATCATACTTGCATAAGGACCGCCATCATACTTCTGCCTAGTTAAACGTTCTTCTTCAATTGAGAATATAATTTCTCCATCTTTCATTAAACATACGCCACCATTGTGACCCCTGGCAATACCTGCAATCCATACTGGTTTTTTACTTGACATTTATAATCCTCTGTAACTTCTATCCCAATTTGCTATTTGCATACTGGTTATTTTTTTAATAGTTTCAATGTAATCATTAGTTTTACAATCTACAACAGTATCTATCATATTTTGTTGCTCATCTGTTAATTCTTGGCTTAGGTTTGACTGAAGCCAACTTAGATGTTGTTGTGGACTAGGGTGTAATTCTACCCATTTATTATTAGAGTCATCAGTAAACCACCAACTTAGATCAGGCCTATTCCACCCATGTAATCCAATTGGTTCTAACCAATGATCCTCTTCAAATATTTCATTGTATTCTTGTAGGCCAAACTCTTCCCAAGCATTTGATAACTTTGGATTGTTTCTTATATTTTCGCCATGGCCGTCTTGGTGTGGTATATCACTACCTAATGTGTTTAATTTACTAATACTAGTCATAAAAAATTTACATTTAGTACTCTTTAATAGTCCAGTAGTAAGTAGAATATTATTTAAAGTATGTAAAAAATATGCTTTTTCATCAAAAAATGTATCAAGAAAATGCTTACTAAATTTTTCTACGTTATGATAGTTGAAAATACTACCTTTAGTTTTCCAACTTTCATGATCGTCTTCTGTAAATTTTAACCAGTCATGTCTTAAATGACTTGACCATTGTATTACTACAGTATCATCTTCTGTAAATTTGTTTTTAAAGTTGCACTCGGCGACACGTTCTGCAATAGCACGATTACCTAGACCCGGTAGGCCCCAGTTTTCGTAGTAGTCAAATTCTTGTGCATATAAATCTGCCCATGTTGGCCAGTTCCATGATGTATAAGAACACCCGAATACAAATAATCTCTTCATTACTATACAGTTAGTGGAGCAGAAGTAGCAGGTAAGGCTGAATCACTAGTACTGTTGTACTGAGCCCCAACTTTCTTTTTACCTCGAATACCATTAGATACTGACTCAATAATAACATTTTCAACTTTATCGTTCATTGCCATAATGCCATCATTAATTCTATCTGCGTACTCGTCTGTTGTAACTCTAATTGGAGAATACACTCTAGCACCCTCGCCCATATCTAAAATATCAATATCTTTATTATCTGGATATGATACGTTAATAGGGAAAGTAGAACCAATTACTACAGTTGCTTTTTTATCTAGTGCGTGTGCAATATGTTGCCCTACACTATCACATCCTAAGAAGTAATCTGCGTTAGCAATAATTCCGGACCAATGTCTTAAATCTGCTCCCATAGGACTTGCTACAGCATCTTTAATACCGTGCTTTGAAAAGTCAATACCAAATTCTGCCATATGAATAACAGCATATTTCTTTGAAAGTTTCTTAACAATATTAACTGAGTTTTCAGCTTCAAAACTTCTACCACTCCAGTCAGTAATAACACCACCTTCATGTTGTACTGCTCTACCAAATGGTTGAAAAACAACTACTTTGTCTTTCTTAGTTTTTTCTTTTACTTCATCAATAAGTTTCTTACCAAAAAGAAGTTCTTCTCTTGATAGTTTTAAGATTGGCTTTTTTACTTTACGTAAGCCTTTATTATTGATTTGAATATCATATGCTTCTGAAATACTACATTGTTGGTTGTAGTACTCAAACACCCTATATGGTTCAGGTGTTAATAGATTCATATCTTTAAGTTTATCTTGGAATAAGTTTTTGTGCCAGTGATCGTATGCCTTTGCATGGAGAATCGGATGACCTTTGTAAAAGTCAGTACCGCCCTCGCAAACAATGATAAAGTTATCTTCTGGATTTTCCTCAGCGAACTTCTCAAGTGCTGGAATACTAGCAAGAACTCTGCCAGCACCACCATTGATAAAAATAGCCGTATTTCTTTTATCTGTCATGTTATATCCTTCTACAATTAAAGTGTTGTATTGTACAGATATTTAATGAAGATAGAGGTGTTAGCTTTGTTTTCTGGCTGTTATTGTTCCAGCAATACGAGGATTGCCTAATGCGTCATTTGGTGCCGCTGATAAGCCGTCAACAATGCCATCATCAAATGATGTTCCGTCTGTGCTTAAATTTAATCTTGCCAAATCTGCCGCAAAATAGTTACCGCCTGATTCAGGTGGAACAAAGTGTCCAGTTGATGGATGATATGTATGCTCCATTAACCAACCATCTGCAGGATCGTTGCGAGCTTCGTCAGTTAAGTAACGTCCTATTGCACCTGGGAATTGATCTCTTTCACCATATACACCCGGTCTTTGAGCGTTTGGACTTTGTGGGAATCTTACTTTCCAAGGGTCAATTCTAACTACTTTAGCTAAATTAAATACAGCGCCTGAGCCTGCATCTGTAGTTGCTGTAGTTGCTACTGCATTAAGAGTTCTTGCTTCTTTAATGTGTCTTGCGTTAAATGCATTACGTGTTCTAACTGCTGTAACTGCACCGCTACTACTAACTGCTGTAACAATAATGTTTACATCTAATGAATCATTTTCACTAACAATAGCAGTATCGTCCATACCACTAGTTGCCGCTTCAAAATCAAATCCTGGTCGTGTTCCCATTGGCTGACTTAGGTCATCTAATTTGCCTACATCTGCCGCTGTAAGTCCAAATACACTTGCGTCAACGTTGAAGTTGTCGCCTACTGCATATCCTGAACCTGCTGTTGCTATTGCAACTGTCCAAGCCGCGCCATATGTAGCTGGAATTTCTCTTAATGCTGTTCTATAGTCAGTCCAAGCAGTAAGTAAACTTGATGGCATGTCTTCTGATACGTGTCCATCCGCCGCATTTAGTTTTGACCAACGTACTTTTTTAATTTCTTCCCAGTTAGTGTGTGGTTTAACAAACGGAAAAGGTCTAACCCATTCTTGTGAAACTGGATTGTATTCAATTTGGTCTCTATCGTAAGTGTGATCTGGTGTAGGAACTTTAGGTTCAATATGTACAAATGGATTACCTTCCCAATCGTTAACAGGTAATGTTTCGCTGACCATTTCTCTTCCTTCAAGGAAAAGTGTATCTTGATCAGTTTCCATTAATTCACATAACAACGGATCTTCTTCACAGTTAATCTTAACCATGTAATCACCTGCGTTTGGCATGTAATTATCTTCAATTTCGTAAGCAAATCTTGTTTGGCCGGTACGCTTATTATCACGCTTTCTTAAAAATACCCATAACTCTTTAGGCCCTTCATACGTCCACGTACCAACATTACCTTCATTAGCAGTTTGATACAAGTAAGCATCGGGCATATCGTATGAAAATTGTTTTGTAATTTCTACGACTTTGTTGTTTGCATTTGGATCTATCATATTCTTTTCCTATTGTTACCTTTAATAATACACCACGTATACAGCACCTTCAGCACCAGGTGAACCACAACAGCAACCGCCGCCATATACCTGTCCTGCTTCGCCAGCGCCGCCTGGCCATGAACCAAATCCATTACACTCGCCGCCTCGTGTACAACAACCATTTGGACCCATTTTTGGTCCTGATTGTGACATTGGCGCACTTGGTGTTAATTGTAATCCTCTATCACCGCAATGCTGTGATCTTTGTGACGAACCAGTTGTACTTGCAATACCAAAGTCAACGTTATTAGGTTGAATTTGACAGTTATGACAGTTCATGCAACATCCGTAACAGCTAAAGAAGCCATGACAATGTGTACAGTTACTACAGTATCCACCACAAGCTACAGCACAAAAACATGATGCTCCGTTGGGTGTTCCCATTACAAAACTATTCTCACCTGCGTAGTTACCGCCAGCATTTAAACAACAACCTGAGCGTCCTGCACAAATTGTAAACGAATCACCACCTGCTACGTTAGTAGACTTAATAGCGTAACCGCCTGAGTCAGCTGGGTAACCTTGCATACAGCAACAGCCACCTGTTCCTGACGCACCACCGCCCCACATTTCAAATACTGCAAATGTAGCACTAGTTGGTACAACGAAGTTACAACATTTTCCGCCGTTGTTGTTACAATAATATCTTGATTCTGGTGGCACACCATATGCTTGTGCTGGCCACGCTTCGTTGTGATCTGAGTTCCATGCATAACTTACTGTAAATGCTGTTGGAGCACTTGTGCCTACAACATAACCTGGAATGTAATCTCTTAAATTTGACATCTATATCTCCTAACCCACGTCCGATTGATAGTAAACAACTACTAATCCACCAGCACCTGGTCCACCACAGTAACAAGAACCGTTGTGAGTGTGCATTGTTCCGCCACCTCCTCCTGGGAAGTCAGCTGGACCACCTGCATCTCTGCCGTGTGTTTTATAACAGTTATCTCTTGACATTCTAGCACTTTGTCCGCCGTATGGTGCTGATGTCATGTTTTCCCAAGCTGAGCTTGAACACATTGATGTACCTGCTCCGCCGCCGTTAAAGCCGCACATACTAAAGTCTGCACCTTTTACACAACCGCACATTCTGTTTGGACATCCGCAATGACCGCCCCATGCAGAACCAAATCCGCAAGTTGCACAACCATATCCGCCGCCACTTGAGCATAAGCACATGTAACCGCCTGAACAACAACCTGTTGGTGAACATGCATAACTACCGCAACCTACACATCCTTGAACTGGTCTACAGCAACCTGCCGCTCCAGCACATAATGTAAATACTGCACCTGGTGCTACTTCAGCAATTTTTCTACCGTATGATCCTGCTCCACCTGGAGCCCCTCCCATACAACAACAGCCACCGCCACCATCGCCACCTGCGCCCCATGTTTCAAAAGCCGCCCATGTTACATCTGAACTTGGTGTCCATGCACAACAGCAACCTGGATTGTTATCTCTTACAGCATCGAACGAACTATGGTAAACATAGATTGTACGTAGAGCCGCGGCTCCCGAATCTGTTCCAAGCTGTAGTAATGATCTTAATGCAGACATTTATATTTCTCCTTAACCTATTCCTACGCCGTCAGTTGAAGGTGCTTCAGCGTATCCGCCAACACTTGGTTCTTCTGGAAACTTAACCATGTGTGCTGGAATCTCTGCTGATGTACCTCTGCCGTACGTAACAGGTAGTTCACGTAATTTTGTTCTAAATGCAATCCATGGATTCTTTACACTATCAGGAGAATCTGCTGATACTCTGTGATCAGTTGAATCCAATCTGTCATTTCTTAATTGTGTCAATGTTTCCCACGTCTGCCAAGGTTGTTTCCATGTAAGTGTCCAATTACCAGTACCTTCATCGTGTACGCATAAATCTCTTTCGTATCCGTGATCTGGGTATGGTGGCCATTGTGTTGCATAGTTGCCATAACCTTCTGGTAGTGCAGTAACTACGTCAGCTTGTGTAAGTGTTACTGTATGCGGAAGGAAAATGGCACACATTAATGTGTCTTCTCCAGCACAATCTAAAGTAACTAATCTTTCACCTTCTGGTGTAGTATCTGTAGTTGGGTTATAATGAAAATCCTCATCTGGTGGATTTTGTGATAGGGTGTTTTTCCCTGATGTTGCATCAACGTATATATACAGGCTATCTGGACCTGTGTAAGACGCTGTTGCTGTGTCCCCGTCATTATTCGTTTGGCTCAAATAAGCGTCGGGGATATCATATGTAAAGTTTTTTGTAATTTCAGCCATTGTTTATTTCCTTCGTTTGTATTTAGTCATGTTAACTATATGAAACCTTTACCATGCCGCCTGAGCCCCAATGGCCCCAACAACACGGACCGCCACATGCAGTTCCGTTAAATCCAGCATCACCTGGGTAAGGTTGAGCACAACCCCATCCGCAACCCGAACAAGTCATTGGATTACCGCAATAATCTCGACCTTTTCTTGTGTTGCCACTCATTGGTGAACTTGGTACATAATCCCACATTTGATTGTGGCAATAATGTGTTTGTAGTGGTTGTCCTCTACTATGTCCTAAACGTAAATCGCCTTGCGTTCCACCTGATATCTGTGAACATCCAAAGCAACAGTTATAAGCATAGTGAGCGTGACAGTTAGTTCTGCCTGTACATCCGCCTCTAGCACATGTAGTTGCAATTCCTGAACCTGTAACATGACTAGTTGAACCGTCAATTCCTAAGCAATCTCTTTCACAACATGCACCGTTACCTGCCGCACAAATTGTATATTGGCATCCTGCCACTGTATTGACTGACCTTATACTATAAGATCCGCCGCCTGCATTTTGTGAACTAAATTGACAGCAACATGCACCTGCTCCTGCGGCACCTGCACCCCATAGCTCAAATGTTACGTTAACAATGTCTGCTGGTACTGTCCAAAGACAACAACAACCACCATTGTTAATTCCTCTATCATTATTGTATATATAGAAGAATCTAGTTGGAACTGAACGTCCCGCAACTGAATCGCCTAATAGTGTTCTCAGGTCTGCCATAATTTAATTCCTCTCTTACGTACCTGACATAATCCAGCCATAAGTGGCGCCGGAATAAATCAATGTAATAGCAACGTTGTTGATATCCAAAGTTAAGTCTTCTGATAAGTTCTGGATTTTTGATCCGTTTCTAGCAAGTATGACATTGTTGGTATTAAAATTACCTGTAACATCTATTACTGAAATAGTATCATTTACAATCAAACTAGCGTTAGCTGGTAATGTAACTGTAAATCCCGAACTGGAAGCGTTAGCTAAGATTCTATCATTAACGACAGCATTATAAGCACTAGACACGGTACGAATAACGCTACTAGCAGTTCCTGTTGTTGAAATATATCTTCCCATTTTAGTGTTTCCCTTTTATTACTATATTTATCATTATGCTGTAGATGTCTCGATACCCATCGCGACTGCACTAACATTAACGGCACTACTATAAACAACAAGTATTTGCCCTGCCGCTAACGCAATACCTGATCTCTCTAACACACCTTTTGCTAAGACTTCAACATCGTATTCGACGTATTCACTTAACGCTGGTGTACCAGCTGATGCTACAGCAACTCTAACCGAAATTGCACTATTTCCTCTATTACAAATCGATAGCGTAACAATCCCGAAGGTGTTTGCAGGTACCGTGTATAGAGAAGTATTTGTGCCCGCGGCTAAATCTGCGTGTCCTAATCTTCCTGTGGCCATTTTCTTTCTCCTTTAACTCAATATAAACTGTTGCATCGCTACAGGGCCGCCGCTGACGCCGCCTGTGAAATGCATCTGTGCTGTTGTATTTATTAATACTCCGGTAGTTGTTGTAATCGTATTACCTTGAATATTGATAACACCAGCTGTTACACTATTTACGTTCAATTCTGACGCTCCTCCACCAATTTGGCTAGTAATATATGTCTTAATAGCTTTTTGGGTTGGAACAATATTGTCACTATTTGCAGTAAATGTACCGTCTGTACTAAATTCGTTAATTGTTGCACCAGCACCGCCAAGTGCTACTGCTCCAAGTTGTAGTTCTTGTAGTCCTGAAATACTAAACGCATCAGCATTTAGTGTTGCAATACCAGTTGCCTGTTCAACACTGAACAAATCACCTACTCTAAAGTTACCATCTTGGTCTGTACTTGTAAAGAATACTCTTCCTCCACCGCCTTCTACAGCTTCATCTAATGGATCTGCCGCAGTAGTTGGTGTACCTGGATAGTTAGTAGTAGTAAATCCGCCTGTACCAATGTCTAGATAATCGTGTCCTGTTAATCTACATTGTGAATATCTAATTCTCATTTCAATATTGTCACCGTGTACTGGACTATCATCTAGTGCCATATTTGGTGATATCTGTAATAATGCCGAGTATGGTGAACTACCTGTTAATTGCGTAACACTAACTAGTTTAAAGAATGTTCCTGGAATACTAGCAAACTCAACGTTAGCACCTGCTTGTGGAATACTTTCCATTCCCTCAACTTGCATGTACTTGCCGTCTTGTTTAGCATCTCTGTAACCTGCTCCGAATCCAATAGTACCGTTAGCAACATATGGGCTACCATTTGTAAGTACTGCTGGAAATAGTAACAAATAATCTAAGTAAAGTTGTAATGTGTTACCATCAACAACTTTTACATAGTAGCTGTTACCGTTAACTTGTGATGTTCCGCCAACTGCACTAATATTTACTTTATCGCCTGCAAGTAAACCATGTGTTGCAACAGTAATATTTAATATGCCTACTCCGCCATTAGTTGGTAAACTTGTAAGTCCGTTAATTAACCCTTCGTTAATAATATCAATGTGTTCACCTGCTAGTGTAATAGCAGTTGCTTCACCGTTGTTACCATTTGTAGTTTGCGTAGTTACAACTGGACTTTGTAGAGTTGTATATGCAGAGTTAGCTAAAATTTTAGTAGTAATTAATGTTCTCAAAAACTCATAAGCCGCTAGTGCTTGACCTTGTCTGCCTGGCATTGATGAATTACCACCAATCCAATATGTTCTAGCATGTTTAATAGTTTCTTTAGTTCCGCCAAACTTAGCATCATGTGCTAGTGCATCAACATAATCATCTACATTTGATTCCCATGTAGCTTTATCGTATGTAAAGGCATCCCATAATGAGCTACCAACAGCCGCGTTTGCAATTTGATTTTCAACATATGCAATAACTTCGTCTTTGATAAATTCTTTGTTTGCATTATACAATATATAAGCAAACGGATTAGCAGTAAATGTTAAGCCTGTAATATCTTTCTCATATCCTGCATCAACAACTGCCGCTGTTGCCGTTGTCCAACCTGTTCCTCTTGAAGCAAATACTGGTTGTCCAAGTACACCGTCACCTAAGAATACTTCCAATGGAGCATCTAGTGTGTTGTTTGGATCAATAAATGTTACTGTTGGAGGTGTTGTATAAGAAGCACCCGGATGGATAATTCTTATTTCACTAATTTTTCCATCTGCAACTTTTGCTCTTGCAATCGCTTGTGCTATTGCTGTTGATCCATCATTTTGTGGAGCACCAATAACAACTCTTGGTTCAATACTATAAGTTGATGTATTATCTAGTTCAGCTTCAACTACTTGTCCTGAAACAGTAGTGTCCCATCCTGCACTATCATCACTGTATTTTTTAATTGTCGCAATCTTTGTACCTGCGTTATATGAGTCAATATACCCATATTGTCCAGCACCCTTGCCGCCAACAATAAACAATGCTAATCCTGTGTATGCCGCACTAAGTGAAGCATCAGTGTTAGATATTGTGATACTTGTAGTATTGCCAGTTTGTGGTACGTTTGTTGCAGTTTTATAATCAGCGCCACCAAATGTTTCAGCAGTTCCTGTTAGTCTAATTTCCATAACACCACCACTAACTATTGTTGGTGCTAATCCTGTAATTCCGTAACCGTCACCTGTATAGCCAATTGTTGTGTTAGCAACTACGTATTCTCTACCTGCATGTAAATACTCGTTGTGTATAATTCCTGCGTTGTTAGTTACAACTGCACCAATTACCGCATCAAAACTTCTGTTATCAACTGTTGCTTTAATAGCTGTTTCTGTTAAGTCAACCCCTTCAGCTACAGTACCAAAGTCACCGTATGAACTGTTACCGTTAGTAGCACGTATCTTACCGCCTTGTTCTGCAAGATAACCAATGTGTCCGTAGTATGAGAACACGGAAACAAGCTCTGCTCTTCCTAAGTTAGTAACCCATGCACCAATACCTTCGTCAAGTACTTGTGTAAAGTCGTTGGCAACAATCGAATCGTTACCGCCGTTATGGATATCTCCATCAACTTTTAGACCAACACATCTACTACCAAATGTTGTTACGTTTTGTACATATGGCGAACGTGTAATAATCCACGCATCTTCATCGTCTGGTCCCCAACTTGGGTTTAATGAACAAAATGCACCTGCTGTTGGACGTTTAGTTCCATATGCGTTTGCCGCTCCTAGTGTTCCTGTTAATCCTTTAATAGTACAGTTTCTTAATCCTGTGCCGTTTTCTAAATAGAACATGTCTTCTGTAAGCGATCCGTTAACAGCATTACTAAACCATCTACCCATAAGTGTTGAGTAATAGTTACCGTAGTTTTCTAAATCCCAAATAACTGCTTTTACATATTCTCTTAAATCTCTTTTACACTTGCTTTGGTTTACTGCCGAAGCTATTGATTCTTGGAAGTCTTTTGTTAGTGTAGCTTGAATAAATTCAAACCCTTCATCAACTAAGAATTCTAAGTTAGCGTAAATTTTTCCTCTAGTGTCAGTGTAAGCGGCATCTACTCGTCTACCAACCTGTCCTGTAATTGTTGGTAATGTACCTACTCCGTTAACTTTGTTGTTAATGTAATCATGAATATCTGCAAATAATAACTCAGCTGTTGTAACAGCCGCCGCAGTTCCTGCTGGTACTGCAACATTTTGTGTAGCTATATTGCCAAGTGCAATACTTGCAACATCCATTGTAAAGTTAGCGGCACCGCCACCTCCTAATACTGAATCATTAAGTGTAATTGTATCGTTAATTGCATGTCCTGAACCAGATGTAACAATAATAACGCTTGATACATCGCCGCCGGAGCCAACAATAACGTCAAATGTACCTACTGTACCTGAACCTGCACTTGCTCCAGTTACACCGTTATATGTACCTGCAGTTCTACTTGCATCTGCCGCACTAAATGTATCCATTGTTAAGTGACCACCTGCTGGTGTTCTAGTTATAGCATTGTTTAGAATTGCATCTGAAAGTACTGCTTTGATTCTGTTTATAGCCGCTATAGTTAATTCTGCATCAGCTACGTTAGTTGGTCCTGCTGTTGAAGCACTAATTTCTGTACTACGTAATTCGTCACCAACAACTGCTGTATCTGCAGGAACAATAATTGGAAGTATTTCTGTATACTGTCCTGTTTTAACAAATAGTGTTACATTTGGTTTAACTTTTTTCGCTAAAGTTGTAATGTTACCAGCTGTAATAGTACCAGTAACTAATAGTGTTAGTGCGTTAGCTACAGTAGCAATATTTGGTTCTGCAGTTTTAGTAGCATCTGTAACTTGTGCTACAGGTGCCGCAACACTATTTAACGTTGCATAGTTTACTGCTGGTGCTAAGTTTGTAATAATGTTTGGCAGTAAGCTCATTGCGTAATTAACTACTGCATTAGTTTCTGCTTGTTGTCCTGCAACATAGTTTGCACCTGCTGGTGAAATATAAGATATTGCAACTTCACGCATTCTTACGTTTCCGCCGTGTCTTAGATCCCATAGTAATGCGTCTAAAATAATTCCAATGTCTCTACGACACTTGACTGCACTATATGTATATGCACTTGTAAATGGAGCAGTATTATTTGCAATACTATGTGTAATAAACTCCATTGCTTGTTCTTGAATAAACTGTTTGTTACGTTCAACTAGGTACGTTGCATCTGGGTTACGAGGACCTTTACGTATTTGGTCTGCCGCCCATCTTGTTGAAAAGAAAGGCTTATCAATTGTTACACCGTATGCTGGTGCAAATCCGTCAACGCCGCTTCTACCAACATAGTAAACTTGATCTAACTGGCCAAAGTATGCCCATTCAGGAGCATTGCCAGCAGTATTAACTTTAAGTACTTGTCCATCTTTACCAATTGGTAATCTAGCTGGACCACTACCACCGTAGTAAACTAAGTCACCAGCGGTTGTTAAGTTTCCTGATTCAACACCACCGGATATTAAGTTCCAGTAATCGCCAGCTACATCTTGATCTGGTCTGTTTTGTACTGATACTTGATCTGATGTGTGTGCTTGTATACAAATATATGAGTTAGTATTGTTAATACCTCTAACAGTATCACCTAAATCATAGTATGCCGCGTTAGCCCAAGCATCCTTCCAACTCATACCTTCGTTGAGTCTATCCCAATAAGTTACGTTTGGTGGTCTGTTGCCTGTACTATCTTGAATAGTAATATATGTGTAACCGCCAACTCTAACAACATCACCTACTTTGTAAGCTGTTGAATTATTGTAGTTACCTTTTAAACTAAATCCTGTTGTAAATAAATCCCAAGTTGCCGCGTTACCAAAAGGAACAACGCCATTGTTATTTGCTTTTGCAATATAAGAATAACCACCGTAAGTAACAAAGTCACCAATTTGGTATGCTGTAGCAGTTGCCCAACTGTCTTCAAATTCTAAACCTGGAACAAACTGTTGCCACTGAGTTGAAGTTTCAATAGTAGCAATTCTAAATGTAAATGAAGTTCCTAAGCCGCCAATACTTGCTGGACTAACTGTAATTATATTTGCAACTGCGTGACCTTGACCACCTTTAACAACTGTAATTGTTGCCGCTCCAGAGCCGTCAATAACAACATTAAATCTATGTCCAGTTCCTGAACCGTTTGATGTTCCTGTAATATCTCTGTAAGTTCCAGCTACTCTGTCTGTGTCTGCCGCACTAATTGTATCAATTGTTACAATGTGTCCTGCACTTTCAACATCGTCTGTTAAGCTAGTTGCACTTGATGTATGTTCATGTGTGTTAATCCAAAGACCACCACCATACTTAACAACATCATTAAGTTTGTATCGTGTATTAATTGCATGTACTGATTTGTATTCAATGCCGTCATGTACAATATCCCACTTGCTTTGATCAGATTCTAAACCTTCTCCAGCCGCCGCATTTGATAAATGACCTTCATTACAAATATATAGTTTTCCGCCATACTTAACTGTGTCTTGGCGTTTATATCTTGTTGCTACTGACCAGTTTGTTTTCCAATCCATGCCTTTTGAGAAAATATCCCACTTAGCTTGGTCTTTTTCTAAACCGTCTGTGTCTGAAGCTACAGATAGAGCTGACGTGTGTGCAGTATTAGCAATATATAAATTACCACCATACTTAACAATGTCATTGATTTTGTAAACTGTAGCAATAGTCCAGTTAGATTTCCAATCAAATCCTTCAGCAAATATATCCCATTTAGCTTGGTCAGTTTCTAATATTCCTGCAACGTCATCTGACACTGAACCATCTGCTGATGATGTGTGAGAAGTGTTACAAATATATAGCTGTCCGCCATACTTAACAATATCGTTTTGCTTGTAAAGATAATTAGTTGTCCATGACCCGTTCCAAGCACTACCGTCTGTAAACAGTTGCCACTTTGCTGTATCATCAGTGGAAAAAAGTGCAGATGAAGTATGCCCAACGTTACAGAAGTAAGTTCTTCCGCCTTGTCTAATAATATCGTCTTTGTAGTATACAGTACCGGTTACCCAAGCACCTTTCCATACAAACCTAATTCTACCTAGTTTAAATTCTGCCATTTTTTCTTCCTACATGCATGTTATATGTATTTATCATTTGCTTATATTCCCCCTGGACCATAACCGTTTTCTCCGCCATCATAAAACCCATCTGATCCTTCAAAATCATCTTGGCTTTCTGTTAGCATCATGGTATCCATATTACCGTTAAAGAATGCCTGTGCCATCATCATACCACTTGGTATCTTGGTAAAATGCATTGGTACTGGAATATTAATAATTAGTCCACCTGTGTTTGATATATGGTTTAAATCACTAAATTTACATGTACCAGCTGTAACAGAATTCGCCGCTACGTTTGATCCACCACCACTAATTCTACCCTGCAAGTATGCCGCAATAGCTTTTTGTGTTGGAACAATATTGTTACTATTAGCAACAAACGTTTGTTCTTTTGAGAACTCTCTAATTACAGCATTTGTGCCACCTAGTATAAATGCACCAAGTCTTAATTCATCTAGACCTTTTAAGTCAAACTGCGAAGCATTAATAGTAACAATACCTGTACTTTGTTCAACTTTAAATAGTTCACCTACTCTAAAGTTACCATCTTGGTCTGTAGAAGCGTAAAACACTCTACCGCCATTATACTCTTGAGCTTCGTATGATTGCTCTGGTGGATTAATATTACCGTATCCATCTGTGTATAGTAATGGATAAGCAGTATCACCAAAGTTACCTGTACCAATGTCTAAGAAGTCATGGAATGTTAAACGTACCTGACTATAGTTCTGTCTAATGTTTGCTGGTACAGCATGTTCAGGCGACTCTTGTACGCCCATATTAGGACTTATTGTAAGTTTTGCTGTTGCATTTGGAGCCGCTCCAGTTAATACTGTAGCAGTACCCACTTTATAAATTACATCGTTGATGCCGTCAATTCTAAAGTTATCACCTGGACTTGGTATTAGTGTTAAAGCATTAACAATAATTTCTCCACCAATTTGGAATAAGTCTGCATAACCATCTCCAGTAATTACTACCTGGTTAAATTTAGTGTATGCCGCACCTCTATTATTAAAGTGAGGTTGACCTAATACTTTGTTTTTAATTCTAACTGTGTATGTTACTTCTGTAGTTTTCTGTGTATCATGAATATGAAGACTTGGTGGAACACCTAGTGTATAACCACTGCCAACATCTGTCATTGTAAACGCATTTACTCGTCCAGCTACTACAGGAAACGCTCTCATTCTTGCTCTTGCACCAAACTTAATTGCCGCAATATTTGCCGTTGCTGTAGCTGGGCAAATCATAAATCTTGGACCACTAGTCATTTGTAAAACACTAATCTTTTGTCTATAGTTTTGAGCATTTAGTAACGGAATTGCTGTTTTACTATTCCATATGTTTCCACCGTCACTATATAAAATGTCACCCTGTATACTAATTGCCATAAACAATCCGTCACTGAATGCAAGTCCCCATATTCTTGTATTAACGTTGTTTGGATCTGTTACTTCAGTCCAGACTGAATTTAATGCACCTGTTGCTAGGTCAGTAAAGCTAATAAAGAACGTTGATGCTAAACCAAATATACCTGTTGTAGCACTAGTTGCCGCACTAATCATTGTAGTTGATGGATCGAATGGAAAAACCGCAGTTCCGTTTGGTTGTGCCGCTGTTACAAATCTACCATTACCAAATGCAAACCCTGTAACATTATATGTTATTGGGCAAACTCTAGTTGCAGTAGTCCATGATGCACCGTTATTAACACTTTCAATAGCAGTTCCATCTTCTTTAACAATCATCCACTTACCATTTCCGTAAGCTATAAATTTTTGTCCTGTTCCAAATCCTGTATTAGCATAAGTCCAAGTAGTTCCGTCTGTTGTACTAATTGCAATCTCATCACTATCGTCTGCCATACCAATTACAGTATGTGATGTTGCGTTGTAAGGACCTTCAACTACTTGTACGTAGTTGTGTGTGTTAATAGTATACGCTGTCGAACCCCATGCTGTACCAGCAGTTGATAAGTTAACTTTATTACCATTACCTAATGCAATGAAATAACCTAATTTACCTTTACACTTAACAATACATGTTGGAGCTATAAAGCCAGCATCAACTGCCGCCGCTGTCCATTGATTGCCTTCTGCATTACTATAAATTGCTTTATCAGTTCCACTAACTGGAAATGCAACCATTGTTGTTCCTGTTGCAGAAAACGCATCGTGCCATGCTGTTGTTCCGTATCCTGTAGCAAATCCTTCTTCAGCATATGGTGGAGCATCAACTTCAACTCTTGACTCAATTCTATATGTAGTTGATCCGTCTAGTACTCCTGAAATAGGCCATCCTGGAACTATATGATCCCAACCACGCTTGCCATCTGACTCGCGAAGTATATTCATTTTTTTAGTTGTAGGAAAGTATTCATCAATAATACCAAATTGCCCAACGCCTTCGCCTTCTTCAATAATAATTTTCATTGACTCTGTGATGCCGGAAACATTGAATACTAAATTAGCACCGCCAAAGTTACCAATATCACTATCAAGAATTGTAATTTGATCTCCAAGTCTATGACTATGTCCGCCACCTGTAACTGTAACTGTTGCCTCTCCAGATCCATTAACTCCAACTGTAAATGTTCCAACAGTTGATAGTGCAAATGGATTATTTGAAGTTGCTGTAACACCGGTGTAAGTGTAAGGAGCATCTTCTACATTTCCAACTCTACCTGCGTCTGCCGCACTTATTCCGTTAACAGCACTTATAGCTCTGCCAACGTAATATGCTGGAGTGTTAGCATCTGCTTGTGCAATAGTAATTGAAATAGTATCTCCACTCTGTGCAGAGTTTCTTACACCGGTAATATGTCCTCTACCACCTGGTGTACTTGAATCACCTGGATCCATTAATCTAACTTCACTAATAGCACCGTTTCTTGTATCAACTGATGTATTGTCAACACTAACTCCAGCACCTGATCCTGTAACAGCAAATGTTGCAGTTTTATAATTTTCGCCAGCGTGTGTAAATCCTAATCCAAAAATCTGGTTAGCATTACTATAAACAACTGGTGCTTTTGCATCATAATATCTGTTATTAATAGTTGCTGTAATTGGAGTTTCACTTACTAATTCACCTTCGGCAAATGATCCATATTTTCCGTATGAGTTGTTACCGTTAGTAGCACGTAGTTTACCACCTGATGTACAATAGTAACCAATATGACAGTAATATGTAAACACTGATACAAGCTCTGCTCTACCATCTTTGTTAGCCCATACACCAATGCCGTCACTAATAACTTGTGTAAAGTCGTTTGCAACAATAGATTTATTACCACCGTTGTGTAGTGCGCCATCAATTTTTAATCCAACACATGCACTACCAATTGTTGTTACGTTTTGTACGTATGTTGATTTAGTTGTGATCCAAACACTTGTATCTGCTGGACCCGAACCCGGATCAAGTGCAACAAATGACCCACCTACTGGAACCTGGGCGCCATATGTATCTGGACTTCCTAGTATACCTTTTAACCCTTCAAGAGTCATGTTTCTAATTCCACAGCCATTTCTAACTTGGAACATATCGTAATCAGCATCAAATCCTTCTGCTGGTTTTATCGTAGTACTTCTTAATTCGTCTCCAACAATAGCAACGCCTGCTGGTACTTTAATAGGAAGAATTTCTTCATAAATTCCTGTACTAACAAAAATTGTAGCTGGTGCTCTAGCCGCTTCGTCTGCTAGAATATATTGCGTAGCGTATTTAATTGATGCAAATGGGCTTGTCGGTGCAAGTCCTGCTCCTGCGGCATCTACTCCAGTTGTTGCAACATAAAATATTTTAGCTTGTTGCCCCAATGCTTCCCAAGCGTTTGTTCCACTAACAACCTTAAACGCATCACCTGGACTTCCAATAGCACGTCTTAAATGAGCTGTACCATTGTGAGTTCTTAGGTCACCTCTGTACTCCATTACGTTGCCTGGAGATCCTTGAATATGTTTAGTCCAATAACTGTTTGTTGCATCTAGCGACGGTTCAACTAGTGACGAATCATCACCTTCGTGTGCTTGTATACACTTCCACGTTGTTCCTGCTTGTACTACAATATCACCTAATACATAATCAACGGTAGTTTTCCATTCACCTTTATAAGCATTACCAGTAATTAACAACTGCCAGTACAATGAGTACCCGCCGTTTGCACTTCTAGTTTCGCCTGGATCGTAATAGTTTGCACTTTCTGGATCTAATGAATCAGGTTGTTGATTAAGACTGTCTTGGACAGCAATATAAACCCAACCACTATTTCTAACTACATCACCAGTTTTATAATTTTCTGCGGCATCCCAGGCGCCCTTAAAAGCATAGCCTGTGATTAATAATTCCCAATCGTACAGTCCTTGTAAACTTTCACCTTCGTAGAATACACCTGTTACACTTGGCGCACTACCTAAGTTGTTTGTCATTGATGTGTATGTGTATCCACCGTAACGAACAATGTCACCTGGTTGGTAACTTGTAGCATTATCCCATTCAGCTTCAAATCCTAAACCTGGCATCCAAATATCAAAGTTTGCTTCTGCAAAGCTCGCTAATGAAGTGTGAGCAGTTTTACATCTCCAAACAGTTGGACCGTATTTAACTAGGTCTCCAACTTTATATCTTACGCCAGATGAATCACCGTTGTCTTGCCAGTAGCCTTTATAATCAATACCACTTAGCACAACGTCCCACTTAGTATCATCTTGTTCCAAGCCTAGTGTTGTTGTTGCCGCTGAAGTATGTCCTTCATTACATCTGTAAACAATAGCACCGTATTTTACAACATCATCTACTGTGTAACGTGTACTAGGAGCCCAATCAATTCTAAAATTATTTCCTTTGAATACAACAGTCCATGAAGCTTGGTTTTGTTCTAGTCCTGCTGATATTGAAGATGATGTGTGTTCAGTAACGCATTTGTAAACAACGCCATTGTAACGTACTACATCATTAAATCTATATCTTGTTAGTGGTCCCCATTGTGATCTCCAATCTGGAGTATATGCGTATCCAATAACTTTATCAATGTCATTAGTAATACCGTCAGTGGCACTAGTACCTGATACATGCTCTTCAGTAACACGATAAATTGTAGCATTGTACTTGAATAAATCATTAACTCTATATCTTGTTTCAACAGCCCAGTTACCTTTCCACTGATAACCGTCTCCCATTAGCAACCATTTAGGTGTTGCATAGCCTAGGTCTGTAGTGAAAGAAGTTTGGTCTGATAAGTGGCCTTCCATACAAACATAAGTGTTACCACCATGTCGTACAATATCATCTTTAATGTAAGTTGCACCTGCAAGCCAAACATTTTTCCAAGTATATCTTATTCGTGCTAGATTAAATTCAGCCATTATCCTACGTATCCTGTCGGGTTATTTCCAAACGCTAAATGATCAGCTGATGCATTTTCATCGTATGTATATTTTGTATTAATTCTTAAGACAAGTTCGCCTTCTTCATTTACATAATAATAAATGTTTTTCTCGTCCCAACGCATTTGTTCGTACACTAAGTTATCAAACACTAGTACGTGGTTTGGATTTCTTCCTTCAAAGAAGTCTTCACCTGTTTGGAAGTCAGCAAAGTTACCATCTGGGCCACCTGGTCTGTTCATTTGTATCGCATCTGTAGGCGAAGCAATGTCTACTTTAGCGACAAACAATGCACCATCGTCATCTCTACGAAGTGCGTAAAAATATCTATCGCCTGTTTGCCCCTGTAAAGGTGCTTGTCCTACATATTGTGTCATTATACAATCTCCACGTAACTTAAAATAACATCACAAGCATCATCTTGATCAGCTGTAATTACTACTTCATTATTTCCTGGTAGTACTAATTTCTCACCACCATTAATTGCTCTTAATGCCGCATTAGGCGCAATCATAACATCTTTAATATAATATCCTAATACACTTGTATCGTCTTTTACTTGAATACTAACTCTTACGTTACCATCTAGTAGGTTAGCAACACTCATACCAATAGCAGTAACTTTACTTGCCGCTGGGACTGTTAGTATTGTGATAGGTAATGTCCCTACACTTTTTTCTACTTTATTTTTAAAAAACGTTGCCATATTTTATCTTATCCCATGCTCAAAACTAATTCTAATGCAATATTTTGTGCGTCTGTTTGTGAAACTGATCCCGAACTACCTGCTACTGAATCCCACTGAGTGCTGTCATAAATTTCTAAACGCCCATCAGTTGTATTCCATCTCATCATTCCAATAACTGGAGCAGGGTGTCTTTCAGATCCTGTTCCTACTGGTACAACAAAACCAGCTGTTCCGTCAATTTCAAAGTAGCCTGTTCCTGTACTACTAAACGTTGTTACTGCATTGTTACTAGTGTTATTTATTGTACTTCCACCGATATTAATATTGTCAATTTGTACACCACCAGTGCCGTTTGGTGCTAAAATTAGGTCTGTATTAGCAGTTGTTGTACTAATTGTTTGCCCATCAATACTAATACTATCAACTTGTAGCTTTGCAACATTAAACTCTGTTTGTGTTATTGAAGCAATTTCTGTGCCACCTGCATAAAAACGAATAGTATCATCGTTTGCGCCTGGCGATAATTCTGCTGTAATATACGTGTCTGCATCTAAATCATACACACCTGTTAACACAACCCAGTTGCCATCATAACCTTCAAATTTTGATGTAGTTGTATTATAACGTACCATACCTACTGCTGGTACAGCTGGTCTTTGTGCAGTAGTACCTGCTGGAATTCTTAAAGATCCAGTACCGTCAATATCTACAATACCAGTTGATGGTGCTAGTGTAATATCATTTGCTGAAGCAATTCTGCTTCCTTTTAAAACAAAGTCATCAACAATAACACTACCGTTGCCTGCGTATCTTAATTCTAAATCTGCGTTTGAAACTGTGTTTTGAATTACACCAGTATCAATTTGAATGTCGTCTATATATGCACTTGTAGCATGTATGCTGTTCCAAGTGTCTGTTGTAGTACCTAAGTTATATGTTGCTGTAGTACTTGGTAGTAAATCACTTGTGATACCTGCAACAATGTTGATAGTATCATTTTCGTCATCACCAATAGTAACGTTACCTGCAATAGTAATATCGCCTGATGCAGTAATGTTTCCAGTAACATCTAAGTTACCTGTAATTTGTGCGTTTCCAGTAACGTTTACTTTACCAGAACCGTCTGGTAGAATATCAATATTTGCGTTTGAAACTGTTGTACTGATTACATTAGTATCAAAACGTAAATCGTCGACTTCTAATGTTTTTAATGCTGTAACTTTGTCGGAACCAACAGTAGTAAGGTTAAGTGTATCAGCAATAGTGCTAATAGTGTTGCCGTTAATTCTAACGTCACCTATGTATGCTGTTCCTGAGGATATTAAATCAATTGCACGGCCTGTGCCGTTAATGTCTAAATCGTATTGAGGAGTTGCAGTCTTAATACCAATGCGGGTATTATTGACATCTAAATAAAGTAAATCCGTCTCAAAAGCTAAATCCACGCCGTTACGCAATAGATTGGACTTTAATAGCGGACCAGTAATACGACCTACAGCCACTTTTTTCTCCTAATACGGGGATCCTGTCCCTCTAGCCACCTTACATTGCGGGCTAACCACAGTAATGTCCCACAGCACGGTAATCGGTATCTCTCCTATTACTGGTCTTGTACTATGTTATATGTATTTATCGATTTTGGAATTAACCAAGTGCTAACGTATAGATAAACCCGACTTCTTCCATGTACTCTGTGTTAATAGCATCACCTGCTCCTGACACGTTAGCCCATGTAGTTCCGTCCCAGGTTTCTAAATATCCTAAGGCTGTATTAAATCTTGAAGTTCCAATTGCTTGGCCAGCTGGTCTTGAAGCAACGCCTCCTGTTGGTATTTTAATACCAATAGTTCCGTCGAACTTAATATATCCGTATTGTCCTGTTTTACTTAATAATAAATTATTTGTAGGATGGGTGTTAGTAATAGTATTGCCTGATAGTTTAAAATTACCTGCAATAACGCTACCAGTACCATTTGCTGTTAAATTAATAGCATCGTTAGTTCCTGCTGAACTAATTGTACCGTTGTCAATAGTAATACTATCTTGAGATACAAGTTTATGTGCAGTAAGACCATCAGCATTCATGTTAACATTAGTTGTACCATTAGTATAAAAGTCAAATTGATTACTGTTATTTGCTAATACATATGTTTGCCTGTCAGCACTCCATATACCTTTTAGTGGAGTGTATGCTGTTGAAAATAATTCAAAGAAGTTAGTTGTTGTGTTATATCTAACATCTCTGTAACTACTAGGTCTTTGTGCTTCTGTACCATGTGGAACATTTAATGCTCCTGCGGCACTAATACCTATGCTCGCACCTGGATCAAGTACTAAGTCACCTGATGAAGTTGAAAGTTTACTGCTAGAGAAACGCATATTGTCAACAACAACTGCACCTGTTCCACTAGCACGTATGATTAAGTTGTTACCTGAACTTACAGTAGTAATTACGCCAGTGTCAATTTCAATGTCACCGAATCTTGCTTTACCCGTAGTAACATTATTCCACATCTTAGTAGCACTACCTAAGTTTAGTAGATCTTCAGTTCTTCTAGGTACAATGTCTTGACTAAAGTCAACATTACCAAATGAAACAGTATCACCAGATCCGTCACCAAAGTTAAATGTTCCTCCGGTTGATACATCTCCTGCAACTGTAATATTTGTGTCAACTTGTAGATTACCTATTTGTATAACAGGCTTTAAAAAATTAGTTTGTCCAGCACCGTGAGGTGTAAATGTAATATCGCTGTTTGATAAACTACCAATTGCATGGTTGTTAAATGTTAAATTTTCAGTTCTAAGTTCTTCAGCACGGATTAAATTTATTGCATCTAAATTAATATCACCAACTACTGCTCTAGCACCTAGTGTGTTAATTTCAACATTACCACCTGTTAACCGAGTAGCATACGGATCAATAATCTTTATTTGTCCGTTTATCTGTAATAGGTCTGAAGGTGAAGCGGTCCTAACACCAATACGGGTGTTACTAGAACCTATGTGTAGTAGGTCTGTTTCAAATTTAAGATCGGATTGTGTGCGTACTAGGTTTGATGCTAGTAACGGACCTGAAATACGTGCTATTGACATTACTGCCCTCCTATACTATATTTATAGGAATTACTTGTCGAAGTTATGGAAGATTGTTACAGGTTTTCCTGTTGGTACTGCGGCCCCAAATACTACATACCAACCTGTGGCATATCCACTTGGGTTTTGTTCTAAAGTAAAGTTTGTAGTTGGAATTTGTAAAACGTTTTCTACCATTACAAGAATATTTTGTACAGCCGCTGGTGCTGGATTGTAAGTATCGCCGTTGTTTAATGGTCCAAACTTTGTTTCAGAATCGTCACCGTTGCCTGCTGATTGAACAACAATCGCGGCTGGTGCAAATCTACGAACAGGTGCCCATGATCCAGCTTCGTAACTTTCAAATACATTAGTAGTAGTATTGTAACGCATCATTCCGTTAACCGGACTTGATGGCTGTTGTGCTGTTGTACCCGACGGAACCATAACAGCATTAGTACTGTCAAGAGTAACTAGTCCGTTAATGTCTCTACGAATATCTTTGTTTCCGTATATACCTCTAGCATTTGTACTTTGTGCTTTTAAAAAACGCATATTACACTTCCAAATAACTAACGGTTACACTTAAATTTAACGGTGCTTGACTTAGTAACGTAACTTTGTCACCATCTGATAATATAACTTTTTCACTATCGAATGAAAATGTTTCGCCACCTGGTACAGGCATTTCTTTAACTACCATGTTAGTGTTGCTTTTAGGAGCTCCACTTTGTACAAAGTGCAAATCAAATGATGTATCATTAGTTCCTGCCGCATCATAAGCCGCTGTATTACATACCATAATAGTTGTAATTGCCCATGACTTTCCTGCAGGTACCGTTAGTGCTACTGTGTCTGTTGCGCCGATTGTTGTTTGTGCTATTGCCATTTTTGCTTCCTTAAAAAATCATACTTAAAAGTAATGATCTATTTTTACTTACTAATTCGTCTTGAACGCTACTACTATTTACGTAATATAATCCTGTTTTACCAACTCCTGGTGTTTTAACATAAAGTTTTAAGCCGTCTGCTGGTACTGAAGGATCTACACTTGCATCATCTGGACTAGGTGTAGGTAGTATTTGTAACTGGTCATCAATAACTACTGAGCCTGATCCTGGTGCTGATAGTATAAGGTCTGCACTACTTACTGTAGTTTCTATTGTCGAACCTGTAATTCTTAAATCGTGTAATTCTGTTCTGTTCGCAAAGTATGTAACATTATTAACATCATCTACACTAATTTTAAAGTTACTTGGTAAGCCTGTTGTTTCAAAGTCTTCTACTTCAATTTGTGTTAGACTCGCTGAGCCCGTTCTTAATCTTGTAAAGTTTGCCGCGGCAACCTGGTTTGAAACCACTACGTCAACATACGCTTTGTTTGGTATGTCATCATCGTCAGTAACTTGGTCTTCATAGTTGTTAGTACCACTAACACTAATGACCCCTGTTCCTGCGTTAATTAAAAATAAATCTCCGCCACCAGTTGCAATACTTCTAACGTTCAAACCAATGTTTCCACCAGCTTCGTCAATTAGTGTAAATGCACCAGTCTTAATTGTTTGCGATACCGGATCATTCCATGTAATTGTTTCATCAAATAATATTTGTGTATCTGGTAAACTTCCTCTTTCAATCCTAATACCTGATTGGTTAAGAGTAATTCCTGCACCTGCTTCACCTGCGTTAAGAACAATAATGTTATCGTTAATACTTAAATTTGTACTTGTAACATTTGTCTGGGCACCATTAACAACCAAATCACCTGTTAGGTATAATTGGCCAATCTGGTTTCCAGTATCAATAGTAAGTGTACCACCACTTGCTACTTTTATTGTATAATCACCATCTGTTACTAACTGTTTCATTTATAATTCCCTAGAGCAAACAATGTAGGGGATTGCTCCCCCACACTATAAGTTTTTTTACGATGCTTGTGCGTCAACAACAATGTTGCCTGCGCCAACCGCCGCTACTGTTACAACACCACCTGATGTATATCCAGTAAATGCTCCACCGTCAATACCAGTTAGTGCAAACGTATTTGTTGCAGTACTTGCTACTGTGTATGCAGTTTCGATGTTAAGCTCAACCATACCAACTACTTTTGATATAGATACTTTAGTACCGTTTGCAAGTCCGTGATCACTAGATGTAATAACAACTGGATTAGCCGCTGTTGCACCTGTAATTACTTTTTCAACTGCTGTCGATGCGCCTGCTGTGTTACGTAACCACTTGTGTTTCGTTGCACCTTCAAGCTGAACTTTTCTGTTGTAAAGTTTAGTAACTTGCTTAGTTACACCATCACTATCAGTAACGTTGATGCAAAATTCACTTGCACCTAAAGCACCGATTGATTTGTTAACTAGTGTACAAACTTCAGTTTTAGTTCCATCAGTAACGTTAAACTTGTTAGTTGAGCGTTGTGAAATAATATGCGACTCTGCCGCAGTAATTTCTCCGCCTGCCGCAAACTTAACCGCAGTTACTTGGATTTTACCTGCACCGTCTCCGATGTGTTTTTTATTAATTGGTCTTCCCATTTTGTTTTCTCCTTTTGACGTTCTAGGTCTACGAGGATGGTATTCCCCATAAGTCCGCCGTGATAATCGCGGCTCGCTTTAATAGACACAAGTATTTATCAGTTTACGCAATTCGAACAGTAAGGGAGATAAAATCACGAACCCATTCAAACTTTGTTTCTAATACTTCGAATAGTTGGCCGTTTAGACTTGTTTTAGCTAGGCTGTAGCTTGTCTTTCCTATGTGGGAGTAGTAATGCTTGTCTAATCCGTATCTTGCTCCGTAAGACGGAAATACGCTTGTGACAAACAAACAAGTGTCACCTAACTCTTTTGCTGTTAATCTATAAGGTCTTTTTAATCTGTGTAATGATTGTGCAAAACTATCATATGGAAGGAAATCTGGTTTGTCTAATTTATCTGCAAGAAGCATTACTACATACGCTTCAACTTCTATAGGAAGTTCAAACCCTGTTGTTGACTGAGTTTCTTTTACCAAGTCGTAAAAGACAGTTGTGTACTCATCCTTCATACAGTATTTACCAGAAAATTAAGCCACAAAAAAAACGACTGTAAAGTCGTTTGTTAGAAGTTGTTATATGTATTTAGTTGGTCACAAAAAAAGAGCTATATAATAGCCCTTTTTAAGAGTCTAAATTTGATCAATACTTAGACTGCTCCTTTGTTGTGTGCTACTCACTACTGAGTAATATAACTTAAAGTATATATTCTAAGCTATGTATATACTATAACATATATAATAATACTTGTCAACCTTTTTGTTAAAAAAAAGTCGTAAAAAAAGGGCGACAAATAAATGCCGCCCTTCCTAATACTCTATTTAAGACTATGTCTTAAGAGAATGTTACGCCTGCGATAGTAACAGTACCTAAGTAGTCTGCCGCATTACCTAGAGACGATGCTGTGTTTGATAACTCAACATATCCGTATCTAGTCATAAAGCTAACTACTGGCTCAAAACTATCTGGATCAAGCACAACGCCACTACTCATCAATGGAATGTATGGGCAGTAAAACGCTGGTGCGTCTGATTCAGAAGAACCTTTGTAACCAACTAGTACTGATGTAGCGTCACCCGCATATGAATCAACATATACTTTCATTGCACTATTCAAAGTACCAACCATCTTAGTGTTAGTTGGTGCTTCAAAAGAACCCTCAGTTGTTCTTGCGAACGCTGAAGTTGTTGCAGATTGAAGTACAGTTAATGCATGTGGACTAACCACTGCATAGTTACCAGCACCACGACGTGTACGCTGAGCAATAGTATTTGCAACGCGGTTGATCATAACAGCTAAAGCCGCATGTTCGTCACCTACGAAAGTTGCAGTACCACTAACAGCAGTCTGGTCGTATGCCTGTTGGTTTGTAGTTCCAGCTAAAGCACGTAAAGAAGCTAATACTTCTTGATCGATCTCAGCAGTAATTTCTTGGGCCAAAGCCGCCATAATTTCTGCTTCAATATCGATGCCTTGTTGTGCTTGAGCATCTTGAGCCGCTTCAAAAGTCCAGCGAGCTGATAGCTTTCTGGTTTTTGCTTCGACTGTTTGCTTTAAGATCTGGATTGACAATCTCTTGCCAGCCGCACCTTCAAGAGCCGCTGTTGCAGATCCTTTTGGTGTTGCATCTGTAGCATTACCGGAGTAAGCTGATGCGATCTTAAATGGTGAAAGTGCTTCTTCACCTACTTCGTTACCATCAGATGAATCTGAGTAACGTACTCTTAATGTGTGGATTTGACCCACGGGACCTGTCATAGGCTGTACACCGACTAATTCGTTGGCGATAACAGTTGGCATGACACGTCTGATTACTGGTAGGATAACTCTATTTAGAGTTGCAACATTACCTGCGGAAGTTCCGCCGGCTGTAGCAGTCTCATTCAACCACTTGCGTGTGTTTTCAAGAGTGCTTGCCATTGTTGCTTTCTTATTGCCTTGAAGGCCTTCTAAAAGTGCAACTTTGGTATCCTGCCAGCGACTTTCTAGTAGTTCTGACATTATTTTCTCCTTATTTCAATCCTGCAAGTCGTCTAATGTCAACAATATTATTTGTTGATTCGACGCTTACACTACTAACGTTAGTTTTTCTATTGCCTGTAATCTCTTTTGCCTCTGACTCTGTTAATCTCGCCTTCTTCTTCTCCGGAGTCTTCCCGTCAATAACGGCAGTAATATACTTATCAAACGAATTTTTCAATTTGTCTGTTTGTACACTTTCCAGTAAGTCATTCATAATCTCACGTTGGTCCTTACTTAAAGGCCCAGTTAATTCGGACATTACGTCTTTTCTCTTAGTCGCTTCTACAAGTTTTGCAATCTCTGCATTCTTTGTAGCGATAATTTTCTTAGCTTGTTCAGCTACAGCTTTTGCTTCTCCAACTGTTTTGTCTTTCAACGCAACAACCTTCATTAGCTTAGATGTTTCTGATTTTTCATTTAAGTATGAATTAGTATACTCATTTGCAAACGTTTCGAAAATCTTGCGACCAAAATCGTTTTTACGTGCTGAATCAATATCATCTTTCAGTGCAGTAATTTCCTTTTTAAGGCCCTTACTTACTGTTTCAGTTACTAGTTCTGCACTTCTCTTAACAAAGGTAGTTTTAACTTTTGTTAAGTGATCTTTAGCTTCACGTACAAGGCGTACCTTGGTTTCGGCTAAGTCTTTCTTGTCTTGATGGAACTCTGCAATTTCTTTTGACAAAGCTTCTACTACAAACTCTTCAAGTGCACCAAATTTCTCTGATACAACTTTTTGATCCTCATGTAGTTCTCCAACTTCCTTCGTTAACTGATTTAGTACAAAGCCCTTTAACAAATCTGCGTTTTCACGCATTGCAACAGCGTATTTTGCTCTTGCCTCTGCTAGTGCTTTTCTATCTTCAGTAAATTCGGAAATTTCTTCGCTTAGTTTATCGTTGACTAAACTGTCAACAGCTTCTACCATATGAGCTTTATCTATCTCATACTTTGAAGCAAACTCTTCGCGAAGCTCGGCAGTGACAGTAAGTTTATTTTCATTAACTTGCTTGTCCCATGCTTCTTGGATGTCAGCTTTAATCTCTTCAGAAAGAACATTGTTCTCAAAAAGTGATTTTAGTGCTTCCAACATTATGGTCTCCTATTACCTTAGACCCTTGATGATATTCACCAAAGATTCTTTTAAATATTTTTGTGCCTTCGCATCGCCTGATACTTCACGTGCTATTTCAAGTGCCTTATACCCCCCACGGGAATTTAGTAAATGCTCGTATATGGGAGTTGGGTATGCACCCGGAGCACTTGGTTGTGCTACGCAATCAACTGTAATGATCTCGTAATCACTTACTTCGCCGTCACCGTTTTCTGAAACGTTACCGGAACCACGCGATGAAACACCTAGTTTTACGCCTGCTTCAAGCATCGTTTGTACTAGTTGTCCCATTGGCGTAGGTAATACTTTTAACTTTCCGTAACCGTTTGGTCCATCCATCCACATCTCTGTGATCATATGGCTTACGCGGTCTAAGTTAATGTTAAGTCCTTCTGGGTGATCAACTTCTCCAAGAACACTATATCCTCCAGTAATTTGATCGTTGAGAGTTTTGACAGCTCTACCTATCTCAGTAACAGGGTAAACTCGCTGGTTAGCATTCTTTACACCGCCTTGGATGCAAATACCTTTTAAATAAAGATCTTTGCCGCCTTTCTGGTTCTCAGTAGTCTCGACGACCATATTTGCTTGGTCGAATGTCAATGTCTCAGTTAGATTGAACACTTATAAGTTCCTTAACAATTATTTACCAACAACACTTTTGCTGTCAGTACCTGATTCGCCTGCGCCTTTTTTCTCTGCGCCATGGCCTTTTGAGTTAGCACTCATTGACTTTGAAGCTTTTCCGCCTGGTACGTTAACGTTCCCTGCATTATCTTCTTTAGGTCCAGAAGCTTTTCCGCCCTTTTCCTCAGATGAACCTTTAGCAATATTTGCTGTTGTTCCACCCATGTCATTTTTGCCAGCTACTGGAGATTTGGTGTTATCACCATTGTCGCCCATATTAGCTGTCACTTTTTCAACATATTCACGCATTTGTGAATTTGCATCTTTTGCGCCTTCATAACGCACTGGTGCTACTTCAAGATCGGCTTGTGGAGCAAATGCTTCCTCAGCCTCTTCCTCATCACCTTCGTCTCCAGCATCCATTGGCATTTCCATGTCATCTTCGCCTTCGTCGTCACCTTCTTTGTCGTCACTCATCATGGCGTCAAATTCAGCTTTTAGGTCATCGAAAGTATCTTCTAAATCAGTAACGCGGTCTTCAATGTCCTCGTCATCTGACTCTTCACCTTCTTCGCCGTCTGTATCAGCGGCAATGTCAGCCATCATATCATCAGCGGCATCGCCACCCATGTCATCATCAGCTTCTGGTGTAATTTGATCTACAAAGTTTTCTTCAACTTCTTCGTCTGTAGCTTCGTCAACTTCTTCATCAGTAGATTCATCTAAGTCTTCGTCTGACTCATCTACTTCTTCATCGTTTGCTTCATCTACTTCTTCATCAGTTGTTTCATCAACTTCTTCGTCTGTTGCTTCGTCTACTTCAACTTCTTCAACATCGTCTTTTAGTAAATTTTCGTATATATCGCGTGATTTTTCAACCACAATCTCGTGAAACAGGTCTTCTGCACCCGCTCTGTCTTCAGCAATTAGCTTTTCAAGCATTGCTTCAAATTTATTCGTATTAGCCATTTTATTATCTCCTCCTGTTGTTTAGATATGATAAGCTGTCAATTGTATTTATGGTTTTTGATTAAAAGGGGGGTTAAACCGGACAAAACGAGCCGGTTTTACATTAAGATTATAAATCCATGAACTTTTCCATGAATTCCTTGGTTGTCATATGCGACAAGTTACCTAATGGGCGTAAGTTGTCTGGACAGTAGTCATCTTTGTTCTCAACTACTCTTATATATCTCTTTTGCACGTTTTTTTGAATTATGATACCTGTTTGTCTAGACCAATTCCCATGGTATGTTGCAACTTCTGTACTTCTTTTATAATTTTCAGTGTCTGCGTACAAGTTATTAATCTTTCCTTCTGTACCTTCAAAATCAAACCCTAGTATGTATATCTGATCATGTGTATGTTCTGTAGTGTTTGTAGCTAACCATAATGCAGTTGGTCCGCTTGACCAGCCTAATGGAGTTGCAAAGTAGTTAAATTTATGAAATTTCTCGAATAATTTGTTTGGATTAGTCCATACGCTATTATCTATTTGGTACTGTGATCTGTTTATCTCTGTAACCATCTTAGTATCTACTGCAACTAGATAGTCAGGATTTACGCCTTCTCTATAAACTGCGTTACAAGCGTATAGTAATCCGTGTTGTTTGAGTTTTGTTAAATTTACAGGTTTTCTAGAGGTACCGTTACCTACTACAAACGCTATTGACATTCTTAGACACCTACTTCTGCATTAGCTGAAAGTCCATACATTTGTCTTACAAAATGTAATTCCTTCTCGCTCTCCTCTTTATGTAGTTCAGATGCTTGTCTCATTTTATTAATCTGGCGTAGGGTTAGTCGCGTCTTACGTGTGTCATCTTTCTTAAGAATCGAGTCGTCATACGAGGGATCATAAGAGGTGTTTTCAACAGGCTCTAATGTTTCTTTATCAAAATAAAATAGTTCACGTAGTATCATGCTAGTATTTATACCTCTCCGCCCGGTAGCGGGGTTTCACCTGTTACTGTTTCTGGAGGAGTACCATCTCCACCATCTTCTGGTGCTGGTGCGTCCGGATCAACAGCTTCGTCTTCCATACCTGACATGTCAGCAGTCATGCCTGCGGCACTTACTCCTGCTCCACGCATTTCGCCTGCGGCGTCTGTTGGAATTGGTTCTATGTTTTCATCGTTCTCTTCACGCCATAACTTTTCGTTGTCTGCAACTTCTTCTGCACTTAGGCCTAAGAAACGTTTTAGTGCAAATCTATTTGAAACATAAGGTACTGCACTCATTTGTGTAAATGTACCAACTCTTGCATTATCAAGTTCACTCTGTCTGTAACTTGCAAAGTTTTGTGGTGGTTGCATTCTAAGGTCAAACATTGCTGTGTCAATGTTAATACCTTTTTCTAATAGGTAACGTTTAAAATCTTGGTTAAAACTTTCTGTTAAAAGCCCTTGTAGTCTTTCACAGTAGGTATTGAATCGTAACTCTTGTATGTATGCTGTACCCACTCGCCCATCTTGGAATGCACTAGCACCATCGTCAGGCCCTGTAGGAAGATAAGAACTAGGAATACGCAAGCCGCGTACCAGCTTATTAGTAAAATATCTAAGATCATCAATCTCTCCTAGGTTAGTACCGCCTGGTAGTGTTTCAACTTTAGAACCTCTACCTTCAGCAGTTTGTGGGAAGAAGTAATCTTCATTAATACTTAATGGGTTATAACTACTATCAATAACATTATTTCCACCGCCTGTAGCACTTGGAATACGTCTTTGATGAATGTCTGTTTTTACACGTTCAACAAACTGCATTGCTAAGTGACTTGGCATATTACCTACGTCAACGTAAAATACTCTACGCTCAGGTGCTCTTTGCACTCTGTAAATAATAATAGCATCTTCAAGTAATTCTTTTTGTTTGTATACTTTAAATATTGATTCAAGTAAACTGTTACCAAACGGAAAGTTGTTGTCTAAGCCTTCGCTTAAACTTAAATGCACCATATGCTCTGCATCAATTGCAAATTCTGATTCGCCTTTAGCAAAACGTCCACCTTGTAATGCTTGGTTAGGTGCGCCTGTCATTCCTCTTGCACCGCCAGTCATATAACCATCACCGCCACCAGTAACGTTTCCGTTAGTCTGTAATGGTGTAGTTGCTACGCCGTCAACAAAGTTTAAATTAACATTCTTAACAACATATTGTTCAGGGGTTTTGCCTTCGCTTTCGTTAACAATAATCTTTGTAACGTTTGCCGGATCAATGAAGTGCCATTTTTTAGTTTCTGGATCTCTAATAAAAAATGCATCACCATACTTAAACACATTACGTAAAATACGAAACATGCGTGTTTCAAACTTCTGTAACTTACACCATTGTTGTAGATATAATTTAAGTGTTGTTACTTCTGTGTTAGTTGCGTCTTGATTAAAGTCCATCATAAACGGACTTCTATTTGATGTATTCTTTTGGGTTGTAAATTCTGCTAAGATATCTAATGCGGCATTGACTTCACTGTCATTGTCCATTGTATTATACTGACCATACCGTTCAACACGATTTGGCGAACCAACATACACATCTGGTAGGTAACTTGAATAGTTTGCTTGGGCTGGGCCCATGCCGCCGTCTCCGCGACCGCCTAGTGGGGAATAACTTCCATTTTGTGCAGTACCAGTAGGAACTGGCGTAAAATAACGTTTCCAACTCATATTATGCCGCTCCTGATAGTGCTCGTGTCATGTTTTTTCCACCTTTAGTTTGTTTTTTCAACTCTTCAAGTATCAAGTTGTTAACACTATTTAACGAAGTTAGCATGGAAGAAGACTTATCTTGACTCTCGTTATTAACATTTAGTACTTTGGTAAACGATGCTTTGGTTTCTGCATCCATTGTTTTATACACTTCGTTGTATTCTTTAATCTGTTTAATTAATTCTTTTATGTTTTTAGATACAGATTTTAAATTGGCATCGTCCATAGCTTCAACATATGCCGCAATGCCTTGTAATCCGTCTCCAATATTTTTTAATCCTGCGGCATCAATGTCAGCAAAAGATTCAAGATCTTTAGCCATTTTTGTCATGCCACCATCATTGCCAAATAACCCACCTAAGAATTTACTAAAGCTATCCATTAAGCCGTCACCAGTAAATGCTGAGATACCTTTTTGTAAACTAGTTAATGCAGGTCCCATCTCTTTCATTGATTTTGAATCAATGCCTTCAAAGGATTTAACACCTGCTGATATCTTTTCTAAGGCTCCGTCACCTACAAACGATGCAACAATACCACCTTTGGCCAAGCCCATAATATTAGATGTTAACGGACCTAATGATTTACCAACGTCAAGTAACTTCTTAGAATCCATGTCTTCAAACTTCTTAACACCGCCTGCTAGTTTATCAATGCTACTAAAAATAGAATCAATTACTGCCGCAATTCCAAACATCGCAACACCAACTCCGGCAAATGCTAAACCAAGCGCCGCAATGCCTGGCGATGCAATTAGTAGTGGAATTGCCATAGCCTTAATTGCTAAGGTAAATCCAATTAATACTGCCGCGGCACCTATGCCGCCCCACATTAATGCTTTGCCAAATGTTTCAAACTTTTCAATTATTGGTCCTAAGGCCGCAAACATAGTTCCAAACAGTCCTGCACCTTTTTCACCACTTGCTCCACCTTTGTTACTCTCTGGATGACCAGGTGGTGGTTTGCTCTCTCCAGTAAACATTCTTTTGATTGGTTCAAAAATATACTTAGATACTAACTCGCCAATCTTCATTGTTTTAAAATCTTTAGTAAAGTTTGCAATATATGTACCTATACTATCAATAGCTACTCCTAGCCTATCAATAAATCCTTGGATCATTGTTTGCGTTTCAGCTTTGCCAAACCATGCTGTTAACCCTGATAATGCAGTTTGCATTTTATCAAAGATGCCAGAAGTAATCAGTTTATCCATAATATTACTACGTACTGTTTGGATCACTTTATCAAAGTTGGTCAGTATTTTTTCTTTAGCGGCCACAGCATCTAGTTGTTTTTGGTCTGCATCAGAAATTTTACCACCGATTGTTGCCATTCTAGACATTGCTAGTACAGCATCATATGTTGTATTCCCTAATACTTGGGAGGTTGAGATCATAGCCGCGTTTTCTTTAACGTACTTTTTTGCCTCTGCAATTTGTTCGTTTGTCTGAGTTGCAAATTGTTCTGCTGTTAGAGTTCCATTTCTTAGTCCTATAGCCATCTCGGCAAACTGTGGATTAGTACGTATTAAACTTTTACCAAACTCACTTAGTGGAACACCGTTAGTTGCAACCAATTCTTTTAGTGCGTTTTCCATCTCTGGACTTGCACCTTTGATCATTGTTAAACTGGAATTAAGCTGTTGCTTCATTTTGTCATCCATGTTCATGATCAACGCTGAAATTCTGCCGTCCATACTTTGGCTTTTCATTTCGTCAGCAATCTGCTTTCTACTCATACCAGTAACTTTAGAAAGTTGATCAAGTTGCATGACATATTCTGTTGTACCTTTAGCTAAGGATTTTGCAGATCGTCCTTCCATTCTACCTTGTATCATTTGTAGATCAATGTAGTCTGCGGTAAACTCAGTAACATCTTCCATTGTCATACCTAGTGCAGAAAATTGTTGCTGTGACTGTTGTACAATTTTTGTAATCTTAGAAAATTCATTAGCACCCTTAGTTGCGCCGCCAAATGCTTGAGCAAATAGTTGTGAGTTCTCGCCGAGCACTCCTGCTAAGGTTTCCATTTTTATACCAGCTTGTGCCGCTTTTGATTGCATTTCAAATAAGCTATTACCAAAGTCAATACCACCGTTGGATAATGTACGATAGGTGTCTATCTGACTGTCCATCATATTAAGCATAGTTTGACCAAATTGTCCTACTACGCCTCCAACTATTGGAAATTTTGAAACTAATCCAGTAACATGCTGACCAAAGTCACTGATTCTGTCACCACCACTAAGTAACTCATTACCTAGCCCACCAATAGCATTAACAGTATTGCCTATTCCGCTGAATAGACCCATAGTATATCTATCTAGAGCTTTGCCAGCGTTTGCTATCTTTTGAGTAAGTTTTACTTGTGCTTTAGTTTGGTCTTTTGTACTTTCTGTGCTTTCTTGAGTGGCTTTGTTATCCTCAGTTTGTATCTTAACACCTTTAGATTGGACATCACCTGCCATTTTTGACACAGCTCCGCCATTACCGCCCTTTTTTTCCATAAGAGCAACTAATCGTGCTAGTGTAGCTTCTGATGCGGCATTACTAGTAACGCCATCCATGCCACCGCCTCTGTATGTAACTTCAACTGCCATTTATTAAGTACCTATATAAGTCCTGATCATAAATATGTATATGAACAACACTTATTATTTATCCGGAGAAAAACAATGCCAGAAATAGAAAGAAGCGGATCCAATCCGTTACAGAAATATTTTAGGCAACCAAAAATCTATATCGGCTTACCTAGCAAAGGTAACTGGTATCCAGATGGAAGTATAGAAAAAACAGAAACAGGCGAATATCCAATTTATGCAATGACAGCAAGAGATGAACTTATGTTTAAAACTCCTGATGCATTACTTAATGGACAAGCAACTGTAGACGTTATTCATAGTTGTGTCCCTAACATTAAAAACGCTTGGGACGTTCCTACTATTGATTTAGATACTCTATTGGTTGCTATAAGAATTGCCACATACGGCGAAAAATTAGAACTATCAACTAAAGTACCAGGAAATTCGGATCTAGAGAGAAAATTTGATTTAGATCTTAGAGTAGTATTGGACAAGTTTACAGGCGTTGATTACAACAGTATTATTACAGTTGATGATTTAACACTTACACTTAGACCTCAAACCTACCGAGAGTTTACTAAAGTTGCAACAAAAACATTCGAAGAGCAACGTATTGCTAGTGCAGTTCAAGATAACGATATGACTGATGATGAGAAGTTAGTAGTCTTTAACAAAGCGTTTACTGCATTAACATCAATTACTATTGACATGGTAATGGACGGGGTTGCTACTATTCAAACAGCCGAAGGTGATGTTGTTACTGATAAAAATCATATTGCACAGTTTATATCAAATGCAGACAAAAAGTTTTATACATCTGTAACTGATAATATGGAAGCAAATAGATCTAAGTTTAGTTTGAAGCCAATCACAATAGAATCTACTGAAGAAGAGCTTGAAGCAGGTGCTCCTAAAACATGGGAAATGCCTATTACATTTGATCAAGCAAATTTTTTCGGATAAGGATATCAGCTCTGGCTCTGCCTGATATCCTAAAAATTGTTGACGACTTAGAAAATGAGACCAAGAACTTTAAAATGGAACTAATGCGTACAGTATGGTACATGAGAGGTTCAGTGAGTCTTGAAGAAATTTATCAAGTAGGTCCTGAAGATAGAGAAATTATGTCTAAGTTAATTAAAGAAAATCTAGAAACTACTAAAAAATCCGGACAACCGTTCTTTTAGAGTATACAAAGTTTCAAAAGGATAAATGATATGATTAATCCTTTTGCAAACGCTATCCACATCATTTGATAATTAGTAAGTTTTGTGCATTTCTGAAATGCAATTAAATGTGCTCTATGCCATCTAGTAAATGCGTATAATGGCGTTGTTAAGTACTTCATCCCCGAACCAGCATTGCTCTTACTTGTTTTTGCACACCTGCATTAGCAATCTTAGTTGCCAAGTCTGGTAAACTAACTTCACTACCTTGTTGTGTTCCACCTTGTTGTGTTCCACCTTGTTGTGTTCCACCTGTATTACCAAGCATTTTTTTAACTTGTGCTTCTACGCCTGCTTTTTTAATCTTTTGTGCTAAACTTGGAATTGCATTTGGTTGCGATGCTGTTGCACTAGTTGGTTCAGCACCTGCTTTAGCACCACCTGGAACTTTTGGTTTCTTAGCATTATTTCCAACTAACCCACCACCTGTTGCTTTAGGAGTTTCACCTGGAGCAGTTGTGCTAGATGGCTCTTGTTTGTCATTTTTAGTTGTTGCTTGTGCTTGTGTAGCTTTAGTGTTATCACCTGCTGTTGGCGCTTGTGTTGCGTCTACGGCACCATCTGTCGCTTGTCCGCTGGCGTTTGGATCTTTCTCAAGTGGTTGTCCTGTATCTGTAGCAACTGTACCAATCTGTTCATCGCTTAACCCTTGTGCTGAAAGTATATTAGTAATAGATCCAGTGTCTGTAGGTTCACCTGCTTTTGTCCAAGCCTTGTTAAGTTTACGTGTTGTAACTTTCTGTCCTAATTCTTTACCTGCTTTTTTTGCTGTACCTGCAACTGCGCCTACAGCCTTGCCAAGGCCTTTGTTTGCTACTGCACCTGCTTTGTCTAAGCCAGAGCCTACTGCTTTACCTGCACCTTTAGCCGCCGCTTTACCTATGTTAGCCGCACCTGCCGCGGCTTTCTTGGCCATTTGTTTAATGTCTATTTCATTAAGAATGTAATCTTCTAATTCGTAAAAGTATTGTTCTTCTAACTGTTCAGCATTTTTATAAACTTTTGATTCTTTCTTTGCACCTTTTTCTACATATTCTGATTTGGCTAATGCACCACCAAGTGCAACTGCCGCCGCACCTTGCATAACTTTTTCTGCAACATCTTGAGCAAAGGTATCTCTAAGTGTATCCATACTTGCTTCTGAGTTGGACATTATAACCTTGTCCATAAATTCTTTTACTAATGGGTTGTCTGGATCTGATTCTGCAAGTGCATCAATTGCGGCAAACATTTTATCGTTGAATATTTCTGGTGCAACTGATAAATTTTTAATTGCATAAACAATATCACCGTTTGCATCTACACCTTCAATTTGCACATCAACTTGAGCCATCCAAGGTTTCTCAGTTCCAGGCAATTTAGTTTCAACTTTACTTGTAAATGTTTCACCTGCTTCGTATTCACCTTCTATACCACCAATTACTTGTGGCTCACTGCCCATGAAACTGTTTAATTCATCACTTGCACTAATTCTAACGCCTTCACGGAAGTTTGATTGATCAACTGCTCTTTGTAATTGTGTAGCCGCTTGTAAATCTTCAAACTCTTGATCAGACATTCCTGCTTTTAATAAGGCATCTTTATTTTCATCTAACCAACCATTACGTGGAAATTCGCTTGAATCAATATTAAATTTGTCGTTAAGTTCATCTGCACCGTATTGTGCTTTAACTGTACCTACTTCGTCACCTGATAATTTATCTGCATCTGGTGCACCATCGCCTGCAGGCTCACCGTACTCACCATCTTCGCCTGGTAGTGGTTCTGCAGTAGTACTTGTTGAAACATCATTAGCAGAAACTTTTACATCAACGCCTCGACCTTCAATACCAAACTCGTCTTGAATTGCGTCAATAGATCCTTTGAGGTTATCACCAGCACCAAGTGTGTTAATTTTATCATTTAATTGATCTAACTGTTGCTGTAACACTTCACTTTCTTCAGCACCTAATTTTGGAATCATTTCTTCCATTGCTGAACGTGCTTGAATTAATTCTTTAGCCGCTGTGGCATCAATATCAGTAAGTGATGTTGCATCCATTGCATCAAGTTGACTTATGTCAATAGCACCATCTTGGTTTACAAAGATATTTGTAACATCTGCTGGGAACATATCTTCTGCTGTTCCTGATATAGCATCTCCCAGTCCACCTGCAATAGCACCAAGTGCCGCGCCTTTAACACCTTTAGCAACTGCCGTTGATAGTTTATCGCCTTTAATAGTGTTGTTTGCTAACTTTAAAAAGAAACCAATTGCGGCACCACTTAAAATACCACCACTTGCAAATGCAAGTACTGATGTCATAGCACCAATAATAAATGCACTCTTGGCTGGATTGTCTTTTGCAAATCCGCCCCACTTATCAACTCCTGCAAGAATCTTTTGTCCTGCTGGGTTTCCTTGTAGTTTAGTTTTTAATTGTGCTTTTAATTTTTCAAATTGTGCATCAAAGTTTTTAACAGGTCCGCTGTTTGCCGCAACATCCATTAACTTGTTAATTTCAGTTTTCATCTTGCCTGAAACTTCAGAAGTTACTTTACCTGCTTTACCTAATGCTGTTAAATTCTCACCGCCTTCAATTGATACTTTTTCAGCCTGTGTAAATATTTTTTGTATTTCGTCTGGTGTAATGTCAGCTTCCATTAAGTTGCTGTACTGCTCAACTAATGGCCAAACATTCTTTTCCCATGAACCTACATAAAGTCTTTGATGCTCAGTTAACATTTCCCATGACTGAGATTCTGTCAATATTGCTTCTGACTTAAGGTTGTATGCTATTACTTCTTGTAGTTTCATGTTATAATCCTTATAGTAATTTCGCTAGTTCTGCTTTGTCCTGAGGACTAAGTGCGTCGATTGCTTTTTGGATATCTGCTGGTATACCACCTGGAGCACCACCTGGAGCACTACCGCCTGCGGCACCTCCTCCAAACTTATCACCTAAACTTGCTGGAGCCGCTTTTTGACCCACTGCCGCTTGACCTGCTTGTCCTTTAAATGAATCTTGCGAAACACCTTGTAGAATAGTGTCAACTTCTTTAGGAGTTATTGGACCTGTCTTACCTGCTAATTGTTTTGTTGGAAGTTTTTGTTTTTGTAAAAAGTCTATAACTTCTTCTGCATTTGGCTTCTTATGGTTAGCACCTGTTTGACCCATAAATGATCTGTACTGCGTAAATATTTCCTTTGCCCTAGCGTTAGCATCTAATCCACCTTGGATACCAGCCGCTGTTGCTTTTGCACCAACTGCGCCTGCTACTTTAGCACCTGCTTTTTTAGCTAAGTTACCAAGTACGTTGCCGCCAGGAGCCTCAGAAATAGTTGTTTCTGTTACTATCTGATTTATTTTCATAGCTTAAACTCCTTTATATAATATATTTATACTTAATTAGTCTCAAACTAACCGTAAATACTCGACTATGGTTACACATTATATTGTAATGGATGGAAACAACACCGAAGTAGCACAAGTATACAGCTATGAAGAAGCCCTCCTAACACAGCAACAGTTAAATGTCATGAATCCCCAAGAAGAATACACTATTGTTGAAAAACAACATAGTTATATCAAAGCTGGATTCGGTCGTGATCCTGATCTACATTAATCGCGAGTGTCCATTAAGAATTGTATGTTAATGTATATTATTGTATTTGTGAGTGTATTGTATTGTTTGGAACAAGTACTACGTACTTGTTGTTTATCGCTATCGCTCAAACACTTCTATCTTTTATATAACAAGTGTTTATATATGAATAATATAAGTGCGAAGCACTTTAGCATTATCTAGATAGTTAAGCCACAATTCGCCCGTTGCCGGACGAATTAAAAAAAGTGGAAACTCCTACATTATCTGAGTGAGCATCGCCACAACATGTTAAAGAAGATTTGTATGATATACAATGCATTCAACAATTTTAATAGTTAAATGTATAATATATAGTACAACGGAGGCGGCGTACCGCATACCCCCTACTTCAGCATTCGCAAATATACGCGGAAAGCAGTTGATCCCTAACAGTCGAAATCACTTACTCAGTGGTTGCTTTTTCTCAGAGCCACGATCTTTTATACCTAAGTTAGTATTGTCCTTGCAACTCGCTACACCCATCGACAGTATTTCATGCAGAATCTTAGCGGATCGAGCAACCCCGATCAATCAATGTTGCTATGTTGTGCCTATATGTTTTTTAATGCTTCGATTAAGATTTTAGAACTGCCAACTCGTACATTAATGATACCGTTGTAATATTCATCGGTCTCAAGTACTCTACGATCAAACTGTTCTTTTGCCTCTATGTAACTTAAAACGCCTCTGCTAGGACAAAAATGCAAAATTTCTCTTGTAAATTTATCTTCGCCTAATGTTGCAACGTCTGCTAATAGCTTGTCACTAGATCCCCAATAAGTTTTCCAGTCACTTTCCTTAGTTCCACGTCTTTTATTTTTTCTGCCTTTTAGCGGCGGTTTAGTTGTTTTAAATCGGGCTAATTTTTTGCCTATGTACTTGCGGTCGTTAGTTAAGTTTGTTATCAAATATACAAAACCTTCGCAGTCTGTTGGAAGATCCTCTATTTTCTTGTTTTGATAAGTCCACTGCATGAACTTACTTACTGTTGCCTGTGATTATTGTTCTTGATTGTGGTTTGTCTTGTTAGATGTAAAGTCGTCCATGATCTCTACTCGTCGAGCAGAGCATAGTCGTCTAATTTCACTGAGCCACTTACGAGCTTCACGCTTAGTACGTTCGCTTTTACGAATTTCAAATGATTCGTTAGCTTTATAGTACCGCATGTACGCCTTTGTAAGTAGATCATGTGTATCGTCTTGCATTACTGAATCTCAATATCGTTATCGTAGCTAGTAAATCCGTTCTCTTTAATAACTTTAAGCACGTTAGTAACACGCCCAATTAATTCATCTTTGTGTGAAATTAGATATACGTTCTTATTACGTTCTCTAGCCATCTTCTTTAAAATACTAATTGAACATTCAACACCAGCAGTATCCATACCACTATCAATAAGCTCATCGATAAACAATAAGTTAATATTCTGGTACAAACTTTCCCATACGTCACGGAATGACCAACTCATACCAAGTATAAGTCTATTACGCTCTCCTCTTGACAAGTTATCAAAGTCTAAGTCTTGTCCTAGCTGTTGTATCTCAACAGTAAGATCGTTTTTAAATACAACTGTATGCGGAAGACCGATCTTATCAAGATAGTATGTAAGTCTGTTGTTTAAGTATGCTAAGTTTTGTTCAATAATCTTTTTACGAATAAAACTATCTTTATTTGTTAACAACTTGTACAAGAAGTCTTGATGTTCTTTTTCACTAGTTAGGTCGTTAACAACTTCCCAATTAAGTTCTTGAATAGCAGTTTCATTCAAATCATCAATCTGTTCTTGATAAGGATCAAGTTCTTCTTGCTTTGCTGTTAATGCACTCTTCAAATTATCAACATTACTTCTATGCTCGTATGCTTCTTTAGCATTTTCATAAAATGTATTAGGTTTACTTTCAATATCACCTAGTTCAGAAATCTTTGTAACAACTTTATCAAACTTATCAGCAATTTCAATTAGGTATGTGTGTGCATCACCGTAATCTTTTTGTAATTTTTCTACAAGTTCTTCTAATTTGTCGTCATGTAAGTCTTGCCCACAAGCATAACACTTTGCGTGTTCTAAATCGTCTAGTTCTTTACCAGACTTCTTCATATTCTTGTCAGCTTGTTCTAATGCACGTTCAACTGTTGATCGTTCTTTGATTAAATTGTTACTCTTGGTAGTTTTTTCTGACCAAGTACTAAGAAGATCGTGAGCTTCTAGCTCAGAGTCAATGTCTAGCTTTTCTAAATCTTTAATTGCTTTATCTAACTTGTCACAGTCTTGTTTATTTTGAGAAATCCAAGCCTTGCGTCTAGTATGCAATCGATCAATGTTTTCTTTAATTTTTTCGTTGCTTGTTGTAACTGCTTGTAGTCTAGCAGTTTCTTCTGTAAGCTGATCTTTAGTTTTTTTAGATTCTTCTCTAAGTCTGTCAGCTTTTTTAGATAATATAGTAATACCTAGTAACTGTTCAATGATCTCTCGTTGATCATTACTCTTTAATGATAGAAAGGGTTCTGTATATGTGTTTAATGCAAGTATATGCTTAAACATAGTATGACTCATGCCAAGAAGTGTGTTGATATCTTCTTGAGTCTTACGACTATCACCTTGACTTTCGTCAGTAATCTCTTGATCCTGATCATCAATACTAAATTTTAACAAATTAGGTTTACGTCCACGTTCGATATGATATTTTCTACCATCTTTTTCAAACGTAAGTGTTACCAACATCGCTTTGTTATTAGTTTTATTAACTAAATTGTCCTTGCGTATGTTAGTTAGTGCTTGGCCGTACAGAGCATATGACAACGCATTAATAATTGTTGTCTTTCCTGTACCGTTACGGCTCCCAGAATCGTCACCTCCTTGATCTAAGTTTTCACCAAGCACTAACGTCAGTTGTTCGCGGTCAAAATCAACACCTTGTGTAGAATTACCTACACTCATAAAGTTTTTAACTGTTAATTCTTTTATCTTAATCATCTCTACCAAGCTCCCGGTATATATCTAACAGCTTTTTCTTGTCAAAGTTTTCTGATTCAATTGCTTCAATCTCTTTAGATACAATCTCGTCAACACTTTCAAACTGTGCAATGTCAATTTCACTGTTCATAGCTTCGTCTTGTGTACTTGGAATCAGTGTAATCTCTCTGCATTCATATTCTTGAATAAATGTTTCTTTAATAAAACTTGCTTCTTCGTAACTAATAGGTAAGTCTAATGAAACTCGCAAATACATCTTAGGTTTAATAAGTGTATCTTTCTCATCTAATAGTCGACTTAGTTTTACAGTACGATACTTAGGGCAGTTCCACCAGTTAATATACTCAGGTTCACCATCGTGTTCTAAAATCATCATGCCACGTTCGTCATCCCATGCATCTGCATAGTTGTGTGGCAATGCATTTCCAATATAGTGTACAGGTCCTTTAACTTGACGCTTATGAAAGTGTCCACTAAACACATATTCTTGGTGTTGGAAATGTTCTGCTCTAAGTTCTCCGTGGTCTGGCATCTGTACCATAGCATTCATATAGAAACTAGGCAGTTCAAAGTGTCCAAATATATACTTGCTTTTAATTTTACTAATCTTTTTCCACTCATCTCCTACTAACCAAGGAACAAGTGTGCTATCACCAATGGTCATAATTTCATTAACCATTGTAATGCCGTCAATATGTTTACCAAATGCAACAGAGTTTAAATCTCTTTTGTCTTTGTAGTATAAATCGTGGTTTCCAGGAAAGAAGTAAAAGTTTTCAAACGCTTTACCCAACTTTTCTAAAGAACGCAGAGTAGCATCAAGTGTTGTAATGTTCAAACTGTTTCTATTATGATGCCAATCGCCCATAAAGATACCAGTCTCACAGCCAGCGGCTTGAGCTTGTTCAATGTACCAATCTATGAATTCTTCACAGTCGTCATTGTGCGTTTTTGAATTGGACTTTAGTCCAAAGTGTATGTCTGTAAAGACAGCGGCCTTTTTAAACAAATCATTTACCTCACGAATTATACTTTATTGTACAACATATAGATTCAAGTGTCAACCTATTTCTTTTCAGTTGCTTTTTTATGCTTTTCAAGTTCAGCTTCCCACTGACCTTGGTTCTGTCTAGTAAAGGAAGGATTCATATTGTTCATCTCAAGAATATCATCTCTAATATTTTGATTACGTTTTTCAATATTAATAATTCTTACAAAACTATTTGTAACAGCCGCAGTATAATATGCAAACGGATTATTAGACTTTGATTCGTCAAATTGTAGACCAATCTGCGTTAGCTGGAGAATTGCTTGTCCACGCATTTCGTCATTGTATGTATATCCACGTACATTACCTCGGGTAGCATAGCGTTCGCACAACTTCATCCACATCAGTGCAAGTTTGTTAGTTGCTTGTCCGCCACTTAAACTAAAGTAACCATTTTCCATACCACCTTCCCAATGACTTTTACCTACAAGTTCAAGTTCATCGTTAGCATTAAACCTATAATGCACGTATGGAGGAAAATTTAACTTAACTTTAGTATCAGCTATAGTTTTAGGGTTTTTCTTACGACCCGGTTGTTCTGGAACATGATCATATGTCATGACCCTAAATACCACGTCTTGTTTGGTTATTGTTTTATAGTCAACTTCGGTTTCAGCTTGTTTAACCTTCTCACCAGCCAGCTTCCTTCGTTCGTATTCTGCATGACCAATACGTTTAGCTTGGGCTCGTTTAGCTTCTGCTATAGTTCTAATGTTAATTTTATCAACACTTGGTAATATTAAGTCAAATTGTGCATCCGCAGGGTCCATAAAACTGCTGAACGTGCTCTTTGATTTATGTATCTCAGACAACAAGTCTCGATTGTTTAAGTAATTCACTTTTCTCATTTAAGTTTTCTCCAGGTTATACTCTATTATAAACTACATACTTAATAAAGTCAACTAAATAACGTAAAGGAGTTCGCCAAATGTCAGACTTTGATATAGCTAAATTAGGTAATACAATTAAAAAGGGTGTCACAGAGGGTGCATCTGCGTTAGCGGCCGGCGTACAAAGTGCGGCACAAGATATCTCAGATTTTGTTAATGTAGATGGATTTGCTAAAAATAATCGTTCTAAGAATTTACCAATTGATGGTAATCCTCTTGCATCTGCTGATGGTAAAGTTGAATTTAAAAGACCAACTGCTAGGGATTGGCGTGTTAGGTTAAGTGTTCCGAATGTTGCTAGTTTCAAATCATCTCCACTGTTAAAGCCTTTAAGTGATACTAACGGATTAGTATTTCCGTTTACTCCTACTATTATTGTTGCACACTCTGCCAACTATAGTGCAATAGCCCCTACACATACTAATTACCCCTATTTTGCTTATCAGAACTCACAAGTGGATCAACTTGTTATTACTGGAGACTTTTTTGTACAGAACGGAATAGAAGCACAGTACTGGGTAGCGGCACTACATTATTTGCGTTCAGTAACTAAAATGTTTTACGGAGGGGACTCAGAAACGCTTGGAGCACCGCCTCCAATCGTTAAATTAAACGGGTACGGTGACTTTATTTTTAACAATATTCCATGTGTGGTTACTAACTTTACAGTTGACCTTCCACAAGATGTTGATTATATTGCAACAGGACTTGACGATATAACGATTGAAAAAACTACAGAATTATCACCAGGCAAACCTGTTACATCATCACGAAACGGGGTAAGCTGGGCACCAACACAGAGTTTAATTACAGTAACAGTACAACCTATATACAGTAGAAGAGAAATTGAACAGTTTAGTTTACAGAAATATGTAAACGGTGACTATATTAAAAACGGAAAAGGATTTATTTAATGGCAACTAATTACGGTTCATCAAGTCCTTGGTTTAACACACCTGATAACCAAAGCGGCGAATATTTAGACTTAATGAGAATTCGCACTATACCTGCATCACCAGATGATGTATTATATGAAATAGAACCGCAATACAATTATCGACCAGACTTGTTAGCATATGATATGTATGGAAGTCCTAAACTATGGTGGGTATTTGCACAACGTAACATGGACACTATTAAAGATCCAATATACGATTTAAAAGTAGGCACTAAAATCTATCTACCAAAAGCATCAGCTATTGCAGATAGACTAGGGGTATAAGATGACAACTGAAGGTGAAAAAACCGGCGGCATTGATGCAGAAAAAGACTTTACTACACAAACAGTTGAGCTAGGTGCTACAGCCGTTGACGACTTTAACGAATTTAGAAATAACTCAGGGTCCGGTATAAGCATAGGCCAGGGTAGGTTTGGCTTTAGCCCAGGACGATCACAGGCACAGTTTGGTACTCCAACTAATAAACAATCGTCTGCAACAGTAGAACCAACTGGCACAGGTAAAACTGAAACTAGAAAAGGTGACGGCAAAATTAGAGAAAGTGTTCAGTCTAATGAGCTCGAACAGTTCACTTCAATGAACTACATGTTTGGTCTTTACTGTTTAACTACTGAAGAAATATTAGATCCTGACAACACCTATATGAATGGTAATAGCGAACCAGAAGTTGTTATTATTAAAAGTGGCGGAGGAACTAGAAACCTCGGTGCAAGAAAAGCAATGACGTCTTTGGAAAAAGAAGGCGGCAGAGTTGAATATTATATTGACGGCTTGGATATAGACTCAATAATTGGATATAACTCTACTACTCGTGCTGTACAACTGCACAGAGGCAGTTTTAAAGTAATTGAACCTTATAGTATGGGACAGTTTTTAGAAGCGTTACAAGTTGCGGCAAATATGGCAGGTCATCATACCTACACACAAGCAACGTTTTTGATATCAGTTGAATTTGTAGGCTATACTGGCGATAACCAAACGGTAAGAGCCGCCAAACGTATGATGCCGGTACAGTTAACAGAAGCAGGTATGACAGTTGACGGTAGCGGAACAACATATGAACTTACATTTTTATCAGCAGGAGCATCTGCTAATAAAAATTCAGTACAACAACTTCAAACTGATGTGCAACTTGTTGGGAATGATCTGCAAGAAGTATTACAAAGTGGAGAACAAAGTTTAACAGCAATTCTTAATAGCACTCTTATGAAAAGAGAAGAAGGTAATGATAATGAGTATGCTGATCAATATATTATATTATTTCCACCTAAGAATGCACTACAAAGTGCTAAGGCACGTAGGGCAAGCGAAATACAAATTAACGAATTAAACTCTGACAATGAAGCCGTAGACGATATGTCTGGGTTCTTAGAAAAAATTTCCGGAGTCGAAACTATTAAAATACAATCCGGTAAAGGTGTACAAGCACAATTAGCACAGAGTCTAAAAGAAGATGAAATGAATGCAATTGGTAGGTCGAAATTAGTTTCTACGGCATTACAATCAGGTGAAGTACAACCGTTACCAATGGACCAAATGTATGATCCAATTAAAAAGACATATGAACTAAAACTAAACACTATCCCTGCAGACAAACGTGCATTTAAATTTGAAAAAGGTACTAAGATCAATAACATTATTGAAGAACTAGTATTAATGAGCGAATACGGAAAACAGATGCTTGAGTCAAAGCAGGTTGCAGGATACCGTGATTGGTTTAGTATTTCAACAATGGTATTTCAAGTTCCAATTGACGGAATTGAACAACGCAAAGGTCGTCCACCGTTTATATACATTTTTAAAGTGATACCTTATGCTGTACATGCTAGTACTTGGATGGCTCCAGGAGATATTGCTCCAGAGGCTCCAATAAATGATATTGCAAGAGAATACAATTATTTGTACACAGGCAAAAACAAAAATGTTTTAAACTTTGATTTAACATTTAACGCAAGATTTTTAACACCAATTCCAAGAGATCAAGCGGGAGACACAAGTACAGCACAAAATGCTGGTGATTCGGCAACTGCCAATGAAGAAGATACATCAAAAAAAATAGTGGCTGATGCAGGCAAGGAAGAAAAACCAATAGTACCACTTAAATCAACTCTTGAATCTGATATTGAAATTATTACATCAGGTATGCGAGCAGTACCTTCGGACACTAAAGAAGTAATTGCAAGAACATTTCATAAAGCACTTGTTAACAGCGGATTAGACTTGGTTGAAGTACAATTAGAAATTATGGGAGATCCGTATTTCTTAAGTGATAGCGGAACAGGCAATTACCAATCAGCAGAAGGATCAACTTGGTACCAAGACGCAGATGGTCAAATAGATCATGTACGTTCTCAACAGTTTGTACGATTGAATTTTAAAACACCATACGATTATAGTTCTAGTAGTTCAACTATAGAATTTCCAACAGTACAATCAGAAACTGATGGAGTGACAGTTAGACAGTTTAGTGGATTATATAAAGTTAATGAAGTAAAACATACATTTGATAGCGGAAAATTTACACAAATGCTAACGTTACTAAGAATGAACAATCAAGCAGAGCTTGACTACAAAAACAAACAAGCTGGAGAAAAGGTTGGTGCAAGTTTGGAAGGTGGTGCAGATAAAACTACTACACTTACTAACAGTTCAAACTCCAGTAGAGGAATGCAGAGATAATGTATAGTCCATTAATAGATCAAGTATCAGTTCACAAAGTTCCGGTAATGTTCCCTGGACCATATCTTGCTAAGGTTGTTAGTTTTGTTGATTCTGAATATATGGGAACTTTACAAGTTCAGTTATTAAAAACTACAACAACAGGTAACTCAAACTTTGCAAACGGCTCAATGTATCAAGCAAGATATTTGTCACCATTTACAGGGCAAACTCCAAGAGCAGGAGTAACAAAAAATGACGGGTACCGAGATTCACAACAAAGTTATGGCATGTGGATGATTCCGCCTGATATTGGAACACAGGTTCTTATAATTTTTGCAGAAGGTAATCCCAACCAATGTTATTGGTTAGGGTGTGTACAAGATAGATATTCAAATTTTGCAGTTCCGGGAAATGCCGCAACATCACACACTACAAAAACTGAACCTGAAAAAATGCAGGGTGCAAAATTACCTGTAACAGAGTATAACAAAGAAACTGAATCAGGTTTAGGTCAAGACCCAACTAAGTTTAAAAAACCGTTCCAAGAAGATTTTACAAATGGTCTTATTGAGCAAGGTCTAATTTTTGACGAAGCAAGAGGCATTACAACATCAAGTGCTAGACGAGAAGTTCCTAGTGCAGTTTTTGGATTTAATACTCCAGGTCCGATTGACAAACGCCCAGGTGCTCCAAAAACAAAAATAGGAACATTAGAAGGAAATGCCGATGTCTTTAAATCAAGACTTGGCGGCACATCACTTGTAGCAGATGATGGCGATGATAAATTTTTAAGAAAAACTACAGCCGAAGATGGTCCTCCAGAGTATGCTGATGTAATGGCTAATGAAACTGATGGTAAGCCAGACCTTCCACACAACGAATTATTCCGTGTGCGTACTAGAACAGGGCATCAAATACTTTTACATAATAGTGAAGATTTAATTTATGTGGGTAATGCTAGAGGAACAAGTTGGATTGAACTTACAAGCGATGGCAAAGTTGATATATATGCCGGCGATAGTATTAGTATGCACACTAAGAATGATTTTAACTTTACAGCAGACCGTAATGTTACAATTGAAGCTGGTGCTAACTTGTACTTAAAAGCAAGTGGAAATTACACAGGAACAAAAGCTGGCAAAGGAAAAATACAAATAGAGTCAAGTGCTGACACAAACATATTAATCGGTGCAAACGGAAAAATTACAACATCAACTAACTTTGATTTAAACACAGGTAGTGCAAACAAGTTCACAGCAGGAACAACGTCAGACTTTAATAGTGGTGGAAATCATACAGAAACAGCATCAAACATTCATATGAATGGTCCAACAGCCGCAACAGCTGATCCAGTTAGTGCATTGAATACACATACTGTTCCAGGAGAAGAATCACCGGTACTAGTACAGCGTGTTCCACAACATGAACCATGGGGTTGGCATGAAAATTTAAATCCTACAGCACACAAGCCGTTTGCTACAGATAGAGACAATAATTTTACAACTAAGAATGATAAACCAACGCCTAGAATTCCTGATACGTTTAATAAAGACAGTAAAACCAATGGATAAAAATTAAGGTAAATATAGTACTATGGCAAGCGAATTATATAAAAATATTACAGTTACATCATCTAGTAGCCCGGGTAACCCGGCAACTGCTAATCGTGCCTATAGAGGGCTTAGTACTGTTAACCCAGAAAACGTAAGTAAGACGTTATATGACATTGGGTTAATTAAACAAGATTTATTAAATCATTTTCATATCAGACAAGGGGAAAAACTAGAAAATCCTGAGTTTGGTACAATTATATGGGACGCTATCTTTGAACCAATGACACCGTCAATGGAAGAAGCAATAGCTGAAAATGTTAAACAGATTGTAAATTCAGATCCAAGAATAGTTGTTAACAAAATTGTTATTGATTCATACGAGAGTGGTATTATTATCGACTGTGATCTAACATATTTGCCTTACAATATCAGTGAAAAGATGCGTCTAACATTTGACGAGAGTGCGGGAGTGAATTAAGTACACACTTAACGCAATACAATAAATAGTACTATACTAAGGAAAGCAAACAAATGGCGTCAACAGATAGACAGAACAGATTACTAATAGCGGAGGATTGGGCCAAGGTCTATCAGTCTTTCCGTAATGCTGAATTTAAATCATACGATTTTGATAATTTACGCAGAACTATGATTAATTACCTCAGAGAAAATTATCCTGAGGACTTTAACGATTACATTGAATCAAGTGAATACTTGGCACTTATTGACCTTATTGCTTTCCTAGGACAAAACGTTGCTTTCCGTGTTGACTTAAATGCTAGAGAAAACTTTTTAGAACTTGCATCTCGTAGAGAAAGCGTACTAAGACTAGCACGTTTACTTTCTTATAATCCTAAGCGTAATAAACCAGCTAACGGATTGCTTAAAATGGAAAGTGTTTCAACTACAGAAGATGTAATTGATAGCAACGGAACAAATGTAGCTAGCCAATCAGTTATTTGGAACGACCCAAGTAACGCTACTTGGAGAGAGCAGTTTGAAAGAGTACTAAATGCCGCATTGCCTTTAAATTCGCAGTTTGGTAAACCAATTAAAAAAGACTCAGTAGAAGGTGTACCTACAGACCAATACAGATTTAACGCTTCCAATACTGATGTTCCTGTTTATACTTTTAGTAAAAACGTTGATGGTAGAAGTTTACAGTTTCAGATTGTTTCTACAGATGTTAGTAACGGTGTAATTTCAGAAGAAGCACCATTACCAGGAAACAGTTTAGGATTTCTTTTTAGAGATGATGGCAGAGGACCAGGATCAACTAACGCAGGATTTTTTGCACACTTCCGTCAGGGAGTTATTGATACAGGGGCATTTAACATTGACACGCCTAGCACTAACCAAGTTGTAAGTATTGATTCAATAGATGTCAACAACGATGATGTTTGGCTTTATAAGTTAAATTCAATTGGTGCAGAGGACGAGTTATGGACTAAAGTTGATGCTGTTGAAGGTAATAACATTGTTTACAATAGTACAAGAAA